>OHIR01001055.1_pt1 | contig 13988 bp, 17 predicted proteins | sample 1568301 | NCBI WGS metagenome assembly OHIR01 (sample SAMEA3879539, study PRJEB24766) | human gut metagenome | biome: human-associated habitat; feature: feces | place: USA | collected 1985/1987
AAGTATTGACGAGGCAAAAGCCTATGTCAACACAATGGATGCCAAAGAATTGTGGGAATACTTTACCAAAACCGAAAAGTATTCCTTGAAGTCCGGCAAAGCTCTTGACGGCTTTATGCCTGACTGGATTGGCGAGTTTTATGCCTACTATCAATGGTATTACGATCTTCCGAGTTCCGAGGTACTAAAAAAAGTACCGCTTGATTTCATAAAAAAGGCATACTATGGTTTGCACGACTTGGAACTTGATTTGGCAGTGCAAAAAGTCGGTGAAGTGTAATGGATGTTATTTGCTTTCACAATCCCGATGAAGATAATGGCTATTTGAGCAATTGGTATCCGTCACCTTTTACGGTGGACGGCGTAGCGTTTTCTTCGATGGAACAATTTATGATGTACCGCAAAGCAATCTGCTTTGGGGATGAAATGATAGCAGTTCAAATCTTATCAACTAGTGATGTTGCCGAAATCAAATTACTTGGCAGGCAGGTATCAAACTACGATGAGAGTATGTGGAATGGAATTCGCCAAATTGTAGTTTATGAGGGGCTTTTGGCAAAGTTCTCACAAAACGAGGAGCTAAAAGGAAAACTCAAAGCAACCGGAAATGCTGTTTTGGCAGAGTGTGCCGTAAAAGACCATATTTGGGGTATCGGTTTGTCAATGAAAGCCTCCGATAGACTAAATAAAGATAAATGGAACGGTCAAAATTTACTCGGATATACTCTTATGATGGTGCGTGAACGCTTGTAATAGGATTATTCTTGGGAACAGCGTAAGGTTTTGGATTTACTTGAATTATTAACAGATTATGATGCAAATGGTAGTTTTGCAGATATGACAAAAAATGTTAATACAACAGACGGCGATGGTTATGCTTGGTATGTAAGGATAACGGATTTAGAAAATCCAAAACCATTATCAGAATTAAAATATGTAGATGAGTCATCATACGAATTTTTGAAAAAGACTGAACTTCATGGTGGCGAATTACTGATGGCAAAACGAGGAGACATAGGTAAAGTCTATATTTTTGAGCCAAGAACAAAGTATGCAACAGTTGCACCTAATATGTATTTGCTCAAATTAAATAACAAAGTAATATCACATTTTCTGCATGATTATTTTGTTTCTGAAGAAGGTAATAAAAAACTTACCAGACTAAATGCGTCCAGCACTATGGGAGCATTATATAAGGATGATGTTAAAAATATCGATGTTTTAATGCCATCTATTGAAGAACAGGCTATGATTGGCAACTTTTTCCAGTCCATTGACCACCTTATCACCCTTCATCAGCGTGAGTGGAAAGGAAAAAGAATATGGATAATAATCAATTGTTTGTTGAATACTATAAAGAATGGGTAAGTATTTATAAAGAAGGCGCTATACGTCCAATTACATTGTCAAAATATAAAATGGCAATTTCTTGGTTAGAAAAATTGGTGCCTAATTTAAAATTATGCGACTTAGATAGAATTTCATATCAAAAATTAATTAATGATTATGCTAAATATCATGAAAGACAGACTACAATGGACTTCCATCATCAGATAAAAGGATCTATTTTAGATGCTGTTGATGAAGGACTAATTCCTAAAGATCCGACTCGAAAGGCGATTATCAAAGGAAAAACGCCTAGTGAAAAAAAGCCGAAATATTTAAATCAATTTGAACTTCATAATTTGTTGACCTCCTTGAATTTAAAAGATTCAGTTAATTGGGATTGGTTTATTCTTTTGGTTGCAAAAACCGGCATGAGATTTTCAGAAGCTTTAGCATTGACTCCGGAAGATTTTGATTTTTCAAAGCAAGTAGTATCGATAAATAAAACATGGGATTACAAAGGACAAGGAGGATTTCTCCCAACAAAAAATAAATCATCTGTTAGAAAAGTTCAATTGGATTGGAAAACCGTTATGCAATTTTCACAATTAGTAAAAGATTTACCTAGCGATGAACCTATTTTTGTTAAAAGCAACGACAAAATATATAATTCAACCGTTAATGGAGTTTTATTTAGACTTTGTAAAAAAGCTGATATTCCAACAATATCTATACATGGACTAAGACATACACATGCTTCACTTTTATTATATGCTGGTGTTTCAATAGCTAGTGTTGCAAGAAGATTAGGTCATGCAAGTATGACTACTACTCAAAAAACGTATTTACATATTATCCAAGAATTAGAAAATCAAGATGTAGATATAGTTATGCGTTCTCTAGCAAATTTAAGTTGATAATTTATATTTAGAACTCACGCTGATGAAGGGTGATAAGGTTGTCTAGATTAGCAAAATACTCACCAATTTTAACTTGTTCGTCAAAATTGACAGGTACAGGAATGCTTATTTCCGCAAGATTACCTCTACTTATACGTTGCCTTGTTCCCCCTCCAAGAAAAGAATTGACATTTTTAAAATAGAGCGGTGTAGACAAATATTGAACTAAGTATTTACTGTCGTATTCTTTTAAGGTTCTCACTATTGTACAGTCTACTGCTGTAATCATTTTGGCCCCTATATTAGGCATGATACAAGCTCTACCAGCTGGTTCAGGTAATCTCGAAATAAGAATATCTCCTTCAAAAATTTCTTTACATTTTAGTTTTTCAAAAGTGTCTTCAGAAATCCATTTTTTATTATTCTCTTTATCAAGATAATTTGTTGTTCCAATATTACCTGTTTGAATCAACCTAATTCCAGATTCGCTTTGGTCCTTAGATTCTATCCAGTCACCGTCTGTAAATACTTCACAAATATTTTCCAACTTACGCTGTTCCCAAGTTATATCTTTATGGAAGAAGATATGTCTTACATAGTGATATTATCAACCTAATTGGGTATAATAAGCAAAGGTAACATATTCTATTGGAGATGATAATTTGAAACGATTTAACGAAGGTGATGTTGTTTACTTTATTTCCTCTTCTGTCTTTATCAAGAAAGCTACTGTTATTCGTAATGCTGGTGGATTCTGTACAATACGATTTTCAGATGGTAATTGTGGTACTTCTGGAACACGTGTTCGTGAAAGCAAATTGTATCGTATAGAAGAAGAGGCAAAGAAAGTTGTTGAACAACATCAAAATGCAAACAAGTGGAGATGATGGTTTCTCCACTTCTACTTTGGATTGGCAAATACAATACCTCCCATTCTTGATTTATAGTAATCAAGAGTATAGGTGTTGGTTTGCCAATCTTTTTTTGCATCTTCAAACGTATTGGTAATGCCATCATAATTGCCATCTTGAATTGTAATGTTATTACCATCTACTTTTAAAACAATGCCAACATGGTTTTTACCTATACCTGAAAATACGGCTCCTGCTTTTGGTATTGACGATCTTTCAAATTTATCCTGATGTGCTTTTAGTAGTTCATCTACACAATCCCATCCATTACCAGTAAAGCCAGGATCATATCCATATAGCTCATAGAATCTTCCCCAAGCAAACCATGTGCATTGGCCATATAAGCCTGTTTTAGCATATGGATTCTTTGTAATCCATGCTTCTATGTTATTAAAGTTTGGATTAGTTCCACCTCTAAAGGTAATACCGACATATCGCATAACATGATCGACATAAGATGGATCTCCATACCCTGATACATTCAATTCTTGCTTTTTCATATCGGAGAATTGTTGAGCATTGTATTTGGAATAACCACCAAAATTAGAAATTGCCCAATCAATATATCCAGATCCATAGTTGTATCCTTGCAAAGCTAGATAGATGTGTTCTGTATCGGATGGATCTTTTACATTTGCCTTTTTAACACAATCCGAAAAGGTATGGGTTCCAACATTTATGGAATATTCCGGTTCTGTAATACCATTAGGAATCCTAGGATATTTTGTATTGTATCCTGATTCACTAGCTTGCATAGGATCATTTTCTTTACCACCAGATTCCTGCATCATAATCGCTTGAAGTAAAGATACATATTCTTCTATATCGTATTCTTTTGCATATTTACGAATGGTATCTTCATATGCAATAACTTCTTCGCTTAAAGAAACAATTTCACTGTTAGATCCACCATCTTGAGCTAATACGCTAAATGTGCCAACAAACAGAGTAATCACAATTAACAAGATCAATCCCGTTCCAAAAGAAAAGAGTGTATTCAATGTAGATACACTCTTCTTAACAATATGAAATGACTTCTTTATAGCATGTGTTGTATTTTGAACAATAGACTTGGAAACAAATTGTTCTGTAGATTTTTTCATCTTTGAAGCATTCAATTTATTCACAACATGCTTCTTTGCCTTGGATATATAAGAAATTCTCTGTGGTTGAACAGCATGATTTGATTCAATAATCGGTTTCTTACTAGACGATTTGATCTTATATTCATGATGTTTTTGTTTTATAAACTTTGTAGCACGATGCTTAGATTCAATTACAGTTTGTTTTGCTGCAACACTTACTTTATTTGTAGCCTGTACCTGTGGATTGGATTTAACAGGAGCAACCTCTTTTTTATCCACATCTTTACTACGAGTATGAATGGTCTGCTGCTTAATAAAATGCTGAATATTTCCTTTTGTATCCTTTGTTTTGATAGCTTGCATTTTTTGTTTTGTCTTAATATCTCTCAAATTCATCAACTCCTTTGTATGTAAAAAAGCAGAAAGTAAATTCTGCTTAGTTGAATAGGAGTTTTCTATCTCCTGGCTTTGTTGTATTGAGATCGTACAATAATCCTTTTGGCATCTTATTCACAAAAGGGACAATAGAACCACCATACTTGATTAATCCAGATCCTGTTGGTGCATTTGTGATGTATCCCATCTGTTCTTCTGAAATATTTAAAAGTCTAGCTAAATCTTCTCTATCGTTGGCAGATTGGTTTAACATAACAATGAATTCAGAGTTTGATAGCATACTCGTTCCTTGTTGACTTGATAATAAGTATTTTACATTTTGTGTAATACCCGTTGGATAGGCATCTCTTTTACGAAATTGTCTCCATGCAGATGCAAAGAAGGTTGCACTTTCTTCATTTTCAAAGATGACATGGATTTCATCAATAAAGACGTGTGTACGTTTACCTTTTCTCCAGTTTTCATTGACACGATTGATAATGGCATCCGTAATCACAAGTAATCCCATCGTCTTTAATTGTTTTCCTAAATTAAAGATGTTGAAAGATAGGATTCTAGATTTGATATCTACATTGGTTTCATGGGCAAAAATGTTCAAGGATCCATTTGTAAATAATTCAAGCTTAATAGCTAATGATTTAGCTTCTGGTTCATTTTGTTCCAGTAGCTTGTTGTATAGGTGCTTTAATGTTGGAATATAGCTATTTTTCATAGCATCTTGATAAACTAAAGATACGCATCGATCGATAATAGAACGATCAATTGGTGATATACCACCATGATTCGTATCTAATTGTTCAAATAAAGACATAATAAATTGTGATTTGTCTGCAATGGCATTTCCACTATCTCCATATCCTTCTGACATATCCATGGCATTAATATAATCTTTACTGTTCGTTCCAATACGAATGATCTGTCCTTTCATCGCTTTAATGATTGGATCATATTCGCCTTCCGGATCCGCAATAATAATATCGTCATTCGTAGACAGAATTAAGAATTCAATTTCTTCTTTTGTAAGAAAAGATTTACCTGATCCAGGAATACCCAATACAAAAGAGTTTGGATTTTGTAATAAAGCTTTGTTACAAAGAATTGGATTGTTGGTAATGGCATTCTGTCCATACCAAATACCACCCTTCTGCATAATTTCATGGGCTCTAAAGGGAATAAATACAGCAGCACTTTCTGTAAGCAGGGTACGAGTGATATTGAGCTTGTTGACTCCAATAGGAAGGGCTGTTTGTAGACCGTCCAATTGTCTTTTTGAAAAGTAGAGTGTTTCTAATTCACAAACATATTTTCGAGCTACTGCTTTTAATGTTTCACTATCTTTATCCAGTTCTTCTAAAGAGTCGGCAAGATGAACAACCGTAATATTACATAGCATCATTCTTTGATCTCGTACAATTAAATCATCTAAGAAATCTTTACATTCCTTACGTTGTAGCTCCATGTCATAAGGGATGATGGCAGAAAAGTTATTATTCCGATTTTGTTTCATTTGCCAATCGGTAATATTCTTTTCTACACCTAAAAACTTATTTTCTACTTCTCTAACTGCTTCATCAGTAGGAATTGTAATAATGTCCATGGAATACATGAGATTCTTGTTTAAATCACAAAGTTCGGATACAAACTCGTCTTTTAAAAAGCCTGGATAATTGCTTAAATAAAGAACTCTTCCAAACTTACCATCAAATTCAAAATATTTGTTGTGGTATTTACTCATTCTAGGCGTAATCAAATCCTTAAAAGAATGACCTTTCTTAGCTAAATCATTCATGTCGAGAGAAAACTCTTCCGTTTCACTACGATAAAAATCATGAAGCATTTTTAATCGTTCTTCCGCATTTAATTCGATACAAGACGAGCCAAGACGTGCAAATAGGGTAGAGAATTCAGTGGTGATTCTAGAAAAGGTGAATCTTGCTTCTTCGATGGTATTTTTGAAGACAGTCACTGTAATGTATTTTTCCTGGATAATATCATCACTTTCGGATAATTTATCTAAGAGCATATTATTGTATTCTTCACGATATTGATCTAAGTTATCTTGTTTTAATGGAATCAAGATATCTTCTTTGAATTTCTTGATATCCACTTTTCGATTGTTGATAGTTATCTTTGTCATAACAGAAGAATCAAAAGAATTCAGTAAATCACTATAGCTTAAAAAGAGATTGTTTTTATCTTCTCCAGAAGCAATCTTATAGTTGATATCTAAGAATCTGTAACTCTTTGTATATTTATTACCGGATTTAAAAATACCATCCTTATAGATCGTGTCTACCGGGATGGTATCCTGAACAGTTTTAGGCACTCTTGTTTTTTCTTTGTTGAGCTTTTTCAATCTTTCGTAGCTTTTTATCATGTACAATTGACTCCTTTCTTGATTGATTAATGAATGGTTCAAGTATTTCGCAATAAAGATTAAATGGCACATTAATCAAATTCCTTGTAGACAACATAAAAGAAGATATTGCCATTTTCACAATATCTTCTGTATACATCCCTTGGAAACGAATAAAGCCAAATGCTGCAAAGGGTGCTGCTCCAAGCATACATAGCCAACTAGTAACTTCTGTACCAAGTCTTTCTTTGAATAAAAAATACAAACCGCACGCAACAGCACACGCTAGTATCGAAAAGATAGTTTGACGTAAAGATAGGCCTAGAAGTATGCTTTCGGTATAATCACGTATTTCTTTATTGATTTTAATTTCAAAATTAGATTTCATTAGTTTCTCCATCATCAAATGGAACAGATGTCGCAAATAATATGTTTTCTACCGGTATCACAATTTTTCCATTATTACTATGAACAACTACCTTATCCTCTTCATGTTCAATCTTATACATAATCTTTTGATTCATAGGTAAATTCAATGGTTCTTGAATTTGAATCGTATCTCCTGTTTTTAAAATAATTTGATTTAATATAGTTTCTTTCATATAAGTTCCTTCTTTCTATTTAGGTAAAAGAAAAGCAGAAGTTTGCTTCTGCTTAATATTATTTTTTATCGTCGGATATTTTTTTTATTGCTGCAATAGCTAGAAGAGCAATTCCTCCTTCTCCACCGATGTTTCTTGCTTCAAGACGACATCTTTTACATATAGGTATTTTTACATATGAAGGTATTATTTTTCCACACTTTTTACAACGCTTTTCATTAGTATCACTCATTAACAAATTCTTCCTCCATTTCTATAAAATACACATCTTTAGTTGAATTATTTTCTAGTGCTTCTTTATAGCTATCTAAAGAATCGCTAAATTTTTTTGGCATATTTAGCCAGAAATCTAAGTTTTGATCGTTGTACTTATAATAGCTATGAATTAGTTCGGCAGCAGATACATCTTGGTTTTTTCCATAATTCTTTTGATTTAAAGATTTAATTTGAAATTCGTAATTTTCTAAAACTCGGTTAGCAAGATTGTTTTTCCCTAAATATGTGAATATATATATTCTTAATCCTACATATCTTGGAATCATTTGCATATCTTCGTTAATTCTAGTCAAGATAGAGTTAACGGTTTTAATTCTTGTAGTGGCTTTTACATTAGATAGTTCTTTAATTTGCTCATTCAGATCGGTATATAGACTATTTAGTCCCTCCATCAAGTAATTTTGTGCATCATTTAGCAAAGTTTTAATATCTTCTGAATTATTACTTTCGGAGGCTTCAATCATTTTTTCTCGTGCATTTATGAAGGGTACACACATCTTTTGTCTTCTTTCAAAATTTGTTAAGGATTCAATACTACTACTTATTTCCTCCAACTGAGCAGAAATTTGTCTTAAAGATCTTTGCATTGAAATTGTGCTAATGTCAGATAGAATTTTTGTTGGATTATTTGCTTTTTTTAAAGTGAAAAATTTAACCAAATGCTCGTTCTCATCTAGGATTGCAGGACGATAATTGCCTGATACTTCTTTTGATTCTCCAATGTGGTAAATTCCGCTTTTTAATCCTTCAATTATTTCCTTGCTAAAATGAGATGAGTCAGCGATAAGTGTTCCCATATTGGAAATGTCTAAACCAGATTGAATTGCGATAGATATTTCTCCCATTAAATTTGTCAAATCATTATATTTTACCCAAAAATCGTCTTTTCCAATTTTGGCGATTGTGTTTGAAACAAATATATTAAAAAAATCTGACATCTCTAATATATCAACTCCCATTTCATCGCTTTCGGTGTGAAAGATATCTAATAAATTACTGCAACTTTTTATTAATTCATATTTTGGCATATTGTCTCCTTTTGTGTCTAAAACATATATTCTGTTGTGAAATTGTTATTTTTTATTCATATAAGAATCAATCCAACTAATAGCAACTCCAATAGCTGTTCCTATTGCGGTGATTCCAACTACTTCTAAGATAGAAGTCCAAATGTCATCGACATCAGTTGCTGAAGCCCCACCTTTAATAGCAGAAGACAGTACTTTTGCTTGTTGGGATAGCATTGCTTGTTTTTCTTGATTTAAATTTTCAGGATGATCTACCAAGTAATACAACAAATCTGATAATTTCTTATTGTTGTTCTTTTCTATTTCGTAAGAGAATAAACTTCGTATAGCAAGATATTGAATTTTTGACATTTCAGTCCCACCATCAACTTTTTCTAAGTTGTTTATGGTTTGACGTGTCACTCCTAACATTTCAGCAAATTCTTGAACAGACCAATTTGCACAAGCTCTTAATGTTGGAAGAAAATTTTGCAATCTTTTAATTTCATCCATACAATCACCTCTAAATTTAATATAGGCCAATCATTTGCTTATGTCAAATATTTTTACACATACAAAAATAATTTACTACAATTACAATCCCATCATCTCCTTTACTATACGATCTGACATCTTGATTGTTCCTACAAGAACCAACATGTTGAATATTAATTCTCCAATGTAGCTCCATACCATAGATACACTAGATGCTGTTGAATCTACTACTGGTGGACTTGATGCAAAGGCAGAGAAGATAATACATGCCAGGACGATGATGGCTCCTTCTAAACATACTCCAGCATAGCTTTTAATAAATGTAAATGCAGTATTCTGTGTGCTTTCTCCTGCAGCTGCTGCAAGTGGGATTGGAGATATAGCTGTATACATGTATAGTTTAAAGAATCTTCCGTATACTGTTAGAATCATCACGAAAGACAAGATTGTGATAAATATAGATCCTAGTAAGGTTACTGCCCATAATGGAATAGATTCTAGAAATCCCGTATTACTTACTGCATCTACAATTTCTTGTGGAATCACTGTTTCGTTAGATACTCCAAGTCCAACAGTTTCTGTAATCGATTGGATAATTCCTTGTACGATTTCAAATATTTTTGTCATAAGTTCCATTCCATAAAGTACTAAAGTTCTTGCAATGATAAATCTTAGAAATAGTTTGAAGGCTTGTTCTGGTCGTTTAACATCCTGCCAGCTAGTACAAGTTCGTATTAATCCCCATACAAAGAAAAGTACAAGAAGGGCAAGCCCAATAGCTTGTAAGCCTTCATGTACTTTTACAATGATTTTCCATATGTCACCACCTTTAAATGACTCTGGTGATTCAGTAAGCAACAACCATATTTCAGCAAGTTTAGAATTCCAGGTATTAATGGCACTTGTTAGGTTATCGATGATTCCATCCATACATTAACCCACAATAATATTTAAAATCTCTTTCGCAAACGTAATAATAATTCCACCAGCAACTGTCATAAATCCATTTGCTACATTTACATGATGACGAATATGGTCTACATTAAGGCGTATTCCATTTGAAGTGCTGCCATAAATATAGTTTTTGTATTCTGTTTCATTGTCACAATCTTTCACTGCAAATGACATAAATGAAACAACTCCGAGCTGCTTACACAGCTCGTTTAATTCTTCTGCCTTTTTCTGTATATGTTTTTTAAATACATCTTGTCTGTTATACATAATCTTCTCCTCTATCAAAATTTAATTTCACGGATATGTCACTAGGCTGCAATATCAATACTGCTCTGTAATATCATCCAGAAAATCGTCAAAGTCTTCTGCTTCTTCCTCATCAGTATTGTTAACAGGTTCGGTTTTTGCTTCATTAGACGTAACTGAGCTGTCAGTATTATTATCATTATCTCTTGCAAGTAACCGCTGCAGAGCGTCTGACATTTTCGCACGCGGTGCGACATCCTGAATTTGGTTGTCACTTGACGGAATACTTCCTTCTGCGTTATCTGTTTCAGCATCAATTGTGGCGTTTGAGACACCTGTTGCACTTGTTATGCCTGTGGCACCAGGGATATCTGCGGTCTTCGGTTTTAGCTTATCAGTTGATTCTGCGATTTTATCTGCATCACCTATAACATGCTGATTTTTTGGTTCAGCCGTATCAGAATCTCCAAAATTGCCTAAACTTACTTCGGTATTCATATTTACATATTCATCTTTGTCTGCTGTCTCACCACTTATTCTTTTCTCAGCGGCCAGTTGTGTTTCATCAGACATATTATCGCTTTCTTTATACACGGCTTCTTTTCGGCTGGTATTTTTTTGATATTTTTTGGTATTGTTTCCTTTATTTCTTTTTACCTGTTTTATATCCTTTTCATCACGGTCGCCCTGAATCCGCCTTGACATTTCGTTGAAAAACCTGGCATCGCCCTCTTTGCTGTACTCTTCGGTAAAGATTCCGCACAAATACTGTCTTAACACAGATTTTATAAAATTATTACGATACCCATCAGTTATTGTCCTCATAAGTCTGATTGCATCAGCGTCTTCCTTGTTGTCAAGGTCAACATGGTAATGATAGAACTTACGGTACATTTTTTGTGGATATTTTGCTGCACGGTTTTCATTCAAAGGAAGGGGTCTGACTTTATAGACCTCTTTCCTTGCATATGAGTTCAAAACCTGCCTGGTTGTTTCAGGAAATGCGATACGCCCTGTTTTATACAGGGATACCAAATCCAAATCGTGATAAGAATAAAGTTTGATTTCTATTCTCATTAAGCATTACCCGCCTTTTTTAATTTTCTATATGCTGTCATATAATATCCTCTGACATTGGCAAGATAGATTGGAAGGTTGTTTCCATGATTACCAGGAATGATTTCCAGCCCTTCCATACCTGATAAAATCTCTTCAAAATATTTAATCCATGCAGCGCCAGTTCCACCGGTTACAACAAGCAGGTCATAATCTGCAAAATATCCGGAAACCTCATACAGCTTCTTGATTGACATTTCAGCAACTTCTTTGCATGCTTTTTCAATATACCCATCAAGAGGTACCTTTTTGCTTGACATGTTCTGAATATCAATCACCTTAAAGAATCCCTCTTTCATATATTTTCGCATCTGCGGGATTCTGATATCCATATGATAATCTTTATAGATGTAGCCGGATGCGACTTCCAGAACCCTCTTCATGCCGAGATTATTAATGGACTCTTCAAGCGCCTTCTTTCTGTTGATAATTCCATACGGGTCAAATGTTCCAAACCCAATATCCGCAACAATAATGTTTTTTGACATCAGGTCTTTCGCATCATCTACGCGTTCACCGTCATCGTTAAACATAATTGAATTTAATGTCCCGGCCGGCTGTGACATTACATTCACATCACCATTTTTTAAGGTATTCTCAAATCTCATCCACTTGCCGCTTCCAAGCCTGACTTCATAAATTCCAGGCTGGGTAAAGGCTGCTTTGATTTTAGGAGCATCTTCCTTTAAATATGCTGCCGGGAGTCCTGTCTGAACAGCTGGTTTAAACTGCGGCTCAAATTTTCTTTCTTCATTATCCATCAACCCGATAGCGACCGCTGTTCTGGCCATAATTGCAAATTCTTTTGTATAATAACGGTTCCTGTCAAATGAAGAGTCTGTATCGTTAGTATCATCTGTTCTTACTAAGTCCTGGGCTTTTGTACCGATAAGGTAGACTCCGCTTTCATCTCTGTAATAGATGTCATCTTCATCAACAGACATTAAGTTATTATCCATTTTCTTTACATAGGACGGAAAGCAGAATCTCTTATTCGGAGACATTCCCTTTACGCTTGAGAAACCGATATCAACAGCTACAATCCAATTTGATTTGATTGGATTTTTGCATGCAATAATTTCCTGTGGTGTATTAAAATCTTGTAAGTTCATAAAAAACCTCCTTATATTTGTTATGCATTTTTTAATATGTTTTTTGAGCATCATATGCTGTATATTTTTGCTACACTTTTAATATGCAGAAAAAATATGGAGATTGAATATTTTTTCGAAAAAAAATTGGAGCAAATAATTTGCTCCAATTTCCGTTAGAATTGACGTCTATATATCGAATAAGAAACAATAGCAATTCCGCATATCAGGATAGCCATAATAATCTTTCCAAACAAACTTCCTTTTTTCTGCTGAGCAGGTTCTTCAACGCTGTCGTCTTCTTCATCAGCATCCATATCAGACTCATCTTCATAATCGCTGCTGATTGTATCAGATTCTGAATCGTCAGAACTGTCTGCGTCCTCATTATCCAAAAGACTATCATTATCTTTTGTTCCGGTACCGTCACTTTGCTGAGTGGCTTCTTTTGCTTCTTCCTTTTCCATTTTTTGCTTTTCTTCAGAAGTCAAATAAGGACTATCTTCGAAACTCATTTCACCCTTTTCTATTCGCTGCTCTACTACTTCTTTCGCATTGTCATCAAGCGCTTTCATATTTTCGCTTGTTTGATTGTTGATAAAGTTTTTTGCAGAAGGAGTCCAGTTTCCATTTTTGTCCATGTATCCATAATTATACATATTTTTACAATAGTCTTTATAATCGTCATCTGATTGAAAAGCAGCTTTTTCTCTATAAAATCCCTGCGTAAATGGCTCATCTTTTGTATAGTCATAACTTGCACTTGTAGCGCTATCGTCAATCTCTTCAGAATTCTCGTTTTTAGTATTTTTATTATTATCACCATTGCTGGAAGCATATATATATGTTGGCGCCAATATTACTAAACATAAAAATAATGCCAAAAATATTATTATCTTCTTACACTTATTCATACTCTCACCTCTCTAAATTATAATCCGGGGTATCGTCCATAATGCTGAAAACCAGTGTATGCATTAATTTTAATACCCTTTCCAGGAGCATGATAAACCCCATCTGTTGTTCCTCCAGTACAGTGAAGCCAATATTTTACTCCATCTACGGTTCCAATATAAATGCCTACATGGTCAGCACCATAAGCCACTCCAGGCCAGTGCTTTTGCCCAACATCTCCTGGTATTAACTCTGATTCACTGATTTCATTAAAAACGCCGGAAATACTTGGGGTTGCCCAATCAGCCGCGGCTCTACCTTGTGTCGCAACTTT
>OHIR01001060.1_pt1 | contig 13932 bp, 15 predicted proteins | sample 1568301 | NCBI WGS metagenome assembly OHIR01 (sample SAMEA3879539, study PRJEB24766) | human gut metagenome | biome: human-associated habitat; feature: feces | place: USA | collected 1985/1987
CTGCTGTGCCCCGGACCGCCCAGCAGTCCATCCCCATGCAGCGGATGTTTGAGGACGGTACCTGCCGTGTCCGTCCCGGCTACTACACCCGCACCATCCAGTATCAGGACATCAATTATCAGCTTGCCCAGCAGGAGGATAAGACTGCGATTTTTGAGGAATGGTGCAGTTTTCTGAACTTCTTCGATTCCAGCATCAAGTTTGAACTGTCCTTTGTGAACATGGCGACCGACAGTACCGAGTTTGAAAAGAGCATCCGCATTCCGTTCCAGAAGGACGGCTTTGACGATGTTCGTGCGGAGTATTCCCAGATGCTGCGCCAGCAGCTTGCCAAGGGCAATAATGGTCTGACCAAGACCAAATTCATCACCTTTGGCGTGGAGGGAGAAAGCATGGCGCAGGTCAAGCCCCGGCTTGACCACATCCAAAACGATTTGCTCAACAACTTTCACCGACTGGGGGTGCAGGCAAAGCCCCTGAACGGTGTCCAGCGGCTGAAACTCATGCACGATATGTTCAACATGGACGGTGCATCCAAGTTTCACTTTGACTGGAAAGACCTCGTGAAAAGCGGGCTTTCGGTGAAGGATGCTATTGCACCCACCGCCTTTGCCTTCAAAAACTCCCGGACGTTCCAGATGGGAGGTATCTTTTGCGCCGCCAGCTTTCTGAGCATCACGGCATCCGACATCAGCGACCAGCTGTTGAAGGATTTTCTGGACATGGATTCCAGCCAGATCGTCACCATGCACATTCAGTCTGTTGACCAAAACCGCGCCATTAAGACCGTGAAGCGCACCATCACCGAACTGGATCGCAGCAAGATCGAGGAAGTGCGCCCAGATAGGGCATTGTGTAGTGTAGCGTAAGGGACTACCCCGTAGGATAACACGGGAAACAACCTGCCTAACCGAAAGGCGAAAGCTGAAACGGGAACAGAGCACGGCAGGAAAGCGGTAAGTCACTGAAAGACAGTATGGTGCGACTGAACCGCCATGTTAAGCGGATACAAGGATGAAGTTGGGTTTACTGATACGCAAGTTTCTAATTTCTGTTATTTTCAGGCGGAGGAAAATGTCTGAAACCTCTGTCATGAACGCGATGGATGATGCTCTTCCATCCATCGGTTATCTCAATGTTCATGGAATCTGTAGGAGAACCTATGGCAAGGAAACGAAAGCGCATACCGACAATCCGCATTTCCCTACACACAATGTTAACTGGGGATACCCTACACAGGAATGCCTGAAAAGGCTATGGCTGTAGAGCCTGAAAATCCTGCATGGGTACGGAACGCTCATAGTAGTCCGAGAGGGATAATGACCCTTACATGGCGAAGGAGCGTAGTTATTGTGTACTAAAATAGAACGTTGATTAGGGAGGAAAACCTCATTGCAACCAACAACCGAAATTTTAGAAAGAATCAGCAAAGACTCATTAGCCCATAAGGAAGAAGTATTTACTAGATTGTATCGCTATCTGCTGCGCCCGGATATTTACTATCAGGCATACCAGCGACTGTACACGAACAAGGGTGCATCGACAAAAGGTGCCAATCAAGATACAGCAGATGGTTTCAGCGAAGCTAAGATTGAAAAAATTATTCAGTCTTTGGCAGATGAAACCTATCAGCCCACACCAGTACGACGAACTTATATTGCAAAGAAAAGCAATCCGAAGAAGAAGCGTCCGTTAGGTATTCCGACCTTTACGGACAAATTGGTTCAAGAAGCACTCCGTATGATATTGGAAGCAATTTATGAGCCGCTCTTTTTGGACTGCTCGCATGGATTCCGCCCGAAAAGAAGCTGTCATACCGCATTAGACAAATTGAAATACCAATTTGGTGGTGTGCGTTGGTTTGTCGAGGGGGATATTAAAGGATGCTTTGACAATATAAATCACGATGCACTGGTGGGATTTATCGGCAGCAAGGTCAAAGATGCACGCATCGTAAAACTGGTCTACAAATTTCTAAAAGCAGGATATTTGGAAGATTGGGTTTACCACAAAACCTACAGTGGCACACCGCAAGGCGGTATTCTTTCACCATTGCTGGCAAACATCTATCTGCACGAACTTGATAAATTCGTCATGCAGTTAAAAGACGAATTTGACACTCCTGAAAAGGGACAAATCACCCCGGAATACCGTGAACTGCACAATAGAATCAAAAATCTTTGCTACCACATCGACAGAAAGAATGGAGCAGAAAGAGAAAGTATGATTGCAGAGTGTAAAACACTCCGCAAACAACTTTTGAAAACTCCATGCACAGCACAGACGGATAAGAAACTCAAATATATCCGCTATGCAGATGATTTTATTATTGGCGTAAAGGGCAGTAAAGAGGATTGCCAGTGGATTAAGAGCAAACTCTCTGAGTTTATTGGGCAAACGCTCAAGATGGAACTCAGCGAAGAAAAGACACTTATTACCCACAGCAGTGAGTGTGCCCGGTTCTTAGGTTTTGATGTTCGTGTCAGAAGATGTGAAAAAGTAAAGCGGAACAAGAAAGGCACAAAAGCAAGAACTCTCAACAACCATGTTGAACTGCTCGTGCCATTCGATGATAAAATCCACAACTTTATTTTCTCAAAGGGTATAGCGATACAGAAAAAGGACGGAAAGCTGTTTCCCGTTCACAGAAATTCCCTGCTACGGCTTACAGACCTTGAGATAGTTACAGTTTACAACGATGAATTGAGAGGTATTTGTAACTATTACGGAATAGCCAGCAACTTCTGCAAACTGAAATATCTGTCTTACCTTATGGAATACAGCTGCCTAAAAACGCTTGCAGCAAAACACAAAAGCAAAATCTCGAAAGTTGTTGCTATGTATAAAGACGGAACTGGCGAATGGGGTATCCCCTACGAAACGAAAAAGAAATCCAAACGCCGTTATTTTGCCAACTATATGGACTGTAAAGATGCGAAAGTTTCAACAGACTGCATTAGCAATGCCGCAATTATTTATGGTCAATCGGTAACACCGCTTGAGAAGCGTTTGAAAGCAAGAATTTGTGAACTTTGTGGCACAACGGAAAGCGAACGTTACGAAATCCACCATATTAACAAACTGAAAAACCTTAAAGGAAAAGAACCGTGGGAAATCGCAATGTTAGCAAAACGGCGAAAGACACTTGTAGTGTGTGAGCACTGCCACCATTTAATTCACAATCAATGAGTTTTTCTGACCGAACAATGACAGAGCCGTATACTTCGAGAGAGGTAAGTACGGTTCCCGGAGAGGGTGATGCAAACCTGCTATTGCAAAATAGTAAGGCGGCATCTCCCTACTCCACCAGAAGAAGGCAATCCGTGCCGGATATGATATCGACATTATTCCGTCCGATTTGGCAACCTATGGCCGTGACGCAAAGGCTCTGCTGAAAGAATTGCAGAGCCAGAACGAGCGGATGTTCCTTGTTACCTTTCTGGTGCTGAACACTGGACGCACGGAGCAAGAACTGGAAAACAACGTCTTTCAGGCCAGCTCCATTGCCCAGAAGCACAACTGTAATCTGTGCAGACTGGACTACCAGCAGGAGCAGGGGCTGATGAGCAGTCTGCCGCTGGCTGACTGTCAGATCGAAATTCAGCGAGGACTGACCACCAGCAGCACGGCCATCTTCATTCCGTTCACCACACAGGAACTTTACCAGTCTGGCAAAGAAAGCCTGTATTACGGCCTGAACGCCCTGTCCAACAACTTAATCATGGTGGACAGAAAGAAGTTGAAAAACCCCAACGGTCTGATCCTCGGCACTCCCGGTTCGGGCAAAAGTTTCTCGGCAAAGCGCGAGATCGCAAACGCTTTTTTGGTGACAGACGATGATATCATTGTGAACGACCCAGAGGGAGAGTATTCTCCTCTGGTGAATCGTTTGAAGGGTCAGGTCATCAAAATCAGCCCCAACAGTACCCAGTTCATCAACCCCATGGACATCAATGCCAACTACTCCGAGGAAGATAATCCCCTGTCCCTGAAAGCTGACTTTATTCTTTCTTTGTGTGAACTGGTGGTGGGCGGCAAAGAAGGGCTGCTGCCGGTGGAGAAAACCGTCATTGACCGCTGTGTGCATCTGATTTACCGCAAATATTTTGCGAACCCCTGCCCGGAGAATATGCCCATCCTTGAGGACTTGTACAATGCCCTGCTCCAACAGGACGAAAAAGAAGCCCACCATGTTGCCACGGCTCTGGAAATCTACGTCAAGGGCAGTCTGAACCTGTTCAACCATCGCACTAACGTGAACGTCAATAACCGCATCGTCTGCTACGACATCAAGGAACTGGGCAAACAGATGAAGAAACTCGGTATGCTCATCGTGCAGGATCAGGTGTGGGGGCGTGTCACGGCAAACCGCAGCAGCGGCAAGTCCACACGGTATTATATGGACGAGATGCACCTGCTTCTGAAAGAGGAGCAGACCGCCGCTTATTCCGTGGAGATCTGGAAGCGTTTCCGCAAGTGGGGCGGTATTCCCACAGGGCTGACCCAGAACGTGAAAGACCTGCTTTCTTCCCGTGAGGTCGAGAATATTTTTGAAAATTCGGACATGATTATCATGCTGAATCAGGCGGCGGGAGACCGGCAAATTCTCGCAAAGCAGCTCAATATTTCGCCCCATCAGCTTTCCTACGTTACCCACTCCGGCGAGGGCGAGGGGCTGCTGTTCTTCGGCAATGTCATTCTGCCGTTCGTTGACCGTTTCCCCACCGATCTGGAACTGTATAAAATAATGACCACCAAGTTAGGTGAGGTTTCGGAGGGTGCGCAGAAATGAGCAATCCGAAGCTGAATCCCAAAGAGGAATCGTCCGCCAAAAAGACCCGTTCTCCCCCGAAGAAAGCCAAGGTGGAGCAGTCGGTGCCCAAAAAGAAGAAGCTGAAAACTGATGCAGAAAAGACAGCCGAAAAAGCCCAGCATCTGCGGTTTGGCAAGGCGGAACTGACCCCGGACGAACTGAGCCGTTTGAGCAAGGCGCAGAAACGGGAGATGTACGCCGCCCATACCGCCCGGTCTGCGGTGCACCGGGAAATCGACCAGTACGAGGACGACAATGTGGGCACACAGGCTCTGAGCGAGGGCGAAAAAGCGGCTGGCAATGTCCGGGATATTTCCAAGAGCAGATACGCCCGCAAACTCAAGAAGAAAGCCAAAATGCAGGGCAAGAAAGGAGCCAAAACCGCAAAATCTTCTGCACAGAAGCCGACTGCGGCACAAGATGTAGGAGCATCCAGCACCGGCGAGGGCGGCTCCAACTGGCTTTCCCGGTGGCGGCAGAAGCAGGACATCCGGCAGAGCTACTATGCCGCCGCCCGGTCGGGCACTGCGGCGCAGACCGCAGGCGGTAAAGCGGCATCCAACGGTGCATCTGCCGCTCGTTCCGGCATGGAACAGGCGGTGGAGAAAGGCAAAACTGCCGTCAGCACCGCTGTGAAGGGGCTGGTGAATGCCGCCAAGGGCAACGCACACGTTCTGGTGATCGTGGGCGTTTTTCTTTTGCTCATTCTTATGGTGATGTCTGGCTTTTCCTCCTGTGGCATCCTCTTTTCCGGCGGCACGCAGGTATCCGGGCAGACCATCTACACCGCAGAGGATCGGGACATCCGGGGCGCAGAACAGGACTACAAGAAGCTGGAAAAGGAACTGGATAAAAAAATCAAGCGCACCCCCACCGACCACCCCGGCTACAACGAGTATCAGTACCATCTCGACCCCATCGAGCATGACCCGTGGCAGTTGACTTCGTATTTGACCACCCTCTACGACGATTACACCCGGTCAGAGGTGCAGGGCAAGCTGAAGGAGACCTTCAAAAAGCAGTACAAACTGACCACATGGGTGGAGGTACAGATACGGTATAAGACCGTGTGGGTCATCAGCCCAGCAGGAATCCCGGTACCCACGCAGGTGCCCTACGAGTACAAAATCTTCCACACCAAATTGGTGAATAAAGGGCTGGAAGTCGTTATCCGGGAAGAATTGGATGCTGACCAATGGAAACGGTACGAGATTTTCCAAGATACCTTGGGCGGCAGACCCTACCTGTTTAACGGCGGTCTGCCGCCCGGTGGCTCCGATGGCTCTGGCGCGCCGGGCATTGATTATCAGGTTCCGGCAGAAGCCCTGACGGATGAGGAATTCGCCGCCATCTACAAGGAAGCCCAAAAGTATGTGGGCACGCCCTACGTCTGGGGCGGTTCCACCCCGGAAACAGGCTTTGACTGCTCCGGCTACGTCTGCTGGGTATACAACCAGAACGGCTACGATGTGGGGCGCACCACCGCCAACGGCTTGTGGAATAAGAGCCAGCACATCAGCGAGGCCGAAGCAAAGCCCGGTGATCTGGTCTTTTTCAAAGGAACCTACGACACCCCCGGCATGAGCCATACCGGAATCTATCTGGGCAACGGCATGATGGTGTCGGCCGGAGACCCCATCAAGTACGCAAACATTCACTCGTCCTACTGGGAGAAGCATCTCGCCGGGTTCGGACGGCTTTCAAAATGATTGGAGGAGTTACTATGAGCGAAAAATCGGATAAGCTGCGGGCAATGCTGGAAAAAGAGAAGGAACGCCGCATCAAGCTGAACAACCGCATCGAGATTCTGGAGCGGCGCATTCAGGAGGAGGATTCCGCCGAGGTCAACGAGATGGTGCGGACTGCAAAGGTCACGCCGGAACAGCTTGCCGCCCTGCTGCGGCAGTCGGCTACCGCCACCCCGAACCCGGCTGCGCTGTCTGCCGTGGGTGCAACTTTTGAGAAGGAGGTCGATGCAGATGAAGATTAAGAAACTGGGCGCACTGCTGGTATCGGTGGCACTGTGCGCTGGCATGGCGGCTCCCGCTTTTGCCTATGGCGGAGAGCCTGTGGAGGAAGTGGAACAGCCCGTCCTGACTTCTACCACCGATGAAGAAGATGTAGTCACCGTGACCGATGAGGAGACCGGTGCCCTGACCCCGGAGGGCAACCTGACACTGGTGGACGATTACCACACCGACTATTCCGATGGCAGCGGACAGCAGTTCATTACGCTGGTGTCAAAGTCGGGAGCCACCTTCTATTTGGTCATTGATAGGAATAGTAAAGGGGCGCAGACCGTCCACTTTATGAATCTGGTGGACGAAGCCGACCTGCTGGCGCTGATGGAAGAAGATGCCGCCGATGCCTATACCGCTGAAAAAGAAGCGGCGGCGCAGGCGGAACAGGACAGGCTGAAAGCCGAGGAAGAAGCCAAGAAAGCTGCGGAAGAAGCGGCAGCATCCGGCGAGGAACAGCCCAAGGAAAACAAGGTCACAAAGATCGCATCCGGCTTTCTGGGTGTGGTGGTGCTGATTGCGCTGGCGGCAGGCGGTGGCTTCTACGTTTTCGCAAAGCAGAAGCAGAAAAAACAGGCAGAAAAAGAAGCCCTTGACCCCGATGCAAACTACACCGAGGACAAGGGCGATTTTGAGATTCCCACCGAGGACGAGCCGGAGGACACCGGCGAGGAAGATACCGAACCCATCTGATTTTAAGGCGGCATTTGCCGCCGTACATAACTATCATTTGTGTATTTTTCGGAAGCGCAATCATTGTGGCCGAATGCTATATATCGTATCAAATTGGTATGGATCTGATTGTAAAACTTTTCCATTTGAAATCACGATAATTGTTTCGCCTTCTTTAATTTGCGATAGTTGAACTTGCCCTTTCAAATAATCTGATGCTCCATGAATTATGTATTCATCATCGGCATCATACAACTGGTTTTTTGCTATTGCATAGATACAGTTCTCTTGCAAATCCACATTTGTGACTGTGAGCTTCGATTCTTTTCTATCTAAAAAATTCACTTTGAAAAAACCAAAGGAAAAAACTACTATCATTGCAGTGCAAATGCTGAAAACCACTTTCTTTGTCATTTTATACACCTCCATTTTTTTGCTTCCAATAGGAGCTTTTGCTTAGTCAACGTAATTCGCCTTATGTTTGTGACAGCTTTTTTGAAAAAATCTCTGTTTTTCGTTATGTTTGTACGCTTATACAAAAAATCTCCATGTTATTTGTTGATTCTAACAAATAACATGGAGGCTCATATTAAAAATGTTTTCAGCGATTCTCGCAATCTCATCTTGTGAGATGTTTCCCATAATCGTGTTTGAAATGCCTCTCTGCTCCCAGCTTAAAATATATACTGTATCGCCGTTCTTTTCTACGCTCGTTCCCAAAGTTGCGTCTGCGTCTCCAACTTTTACGTTCTCATAAGTTGTATGCTCATTGTCAAACGAGGACTGTTGCCCCGGCTGTATAATGGAGCATCGAACAGTATATCCTTTGCCGCTTCCTTTTGACGAGTGAACGTGCAAAAAGTTTTCTGCGCTTTCAAATTCCTGCTCACGATCTCGTTCAAAGCCGTCCGGCACATAATGATCGCTGTATCCATCCGGCAATCGTTCCAACGGTTCGCCGTCCACTTGATACGTCAGCTGCATCTCAATCGGCAAGAACTTCTGAATCATCGTGTAGACTGCCTTGCGGAAGTCCGCACTTACTGTAAGCGCACCGAGAGTTAAAATTACCAGCGTCAGGGCCGCAATAAGCACTCGTTTCAGCACAGGGCGGCGTTTATGCAACGCCGCTTGCAGGCGGGCATCCCATCGGGAAGTGTCCGGGTAGCGTTCTTTAAGCTGCGCCGGAGTTGGTAGCTCGTTCAGTTCTTTCTGTGCATCTGCATGGATTGCCATCATCAACGCAGTGTCAAAAGAAACTTCTGTCTGCTCACTCATAGTGGTTCAACTCCTTCCACAATAGTTTTCTTCCACGGAAAAGCCGCATCCGAACCACTTCGTCCGTCAGTCCAAGCGATTTGGCAATCTCCCGGTTGGTGTAGCCCATTGCCAAAAGGCGCAGTGGGTCACGGTACATCGGTTTCATCTGTCCGATCAGTTCTGTCAGGTGTTCGATGTTGTCGGCGCTGACTGCTGCATCATCCGGCACCGGGGCACCATCTGGTGCGTCCGATACTTCTTCCAGCAGCTCTTCTCGCTGATTGCGAAGCATATCGTATGCACGGCTTCTACTACAACTAACGAGATAAGCGGCAAGTTCGTGACAGTTTTCTCGATGAATTTTAGAAAAATTTTTGGCAACGTACAAAAACACTTCTTGCAGTACGTCTTCTGCCAGATACGAATCGCCCATAATTTTGTAAGCGGTATGATAGACCAGCCGCTTGTAAGTATTATATACAGCTATAAACTGTTCTTCATTGCTTTGATCGTCAAGAACAGCTAAGTACAGAGAAAGCAACACAACCACCTCCAACTGATTCGCAACGATTGGATGTAGTGTACCACGAACCAACAAAAATGTCGAATGTCACTAATGTTGTAAAGGAGCGTGATGCCATGACCCAACCAAAAACTGACCTCGCCTATTTCCGTAGCGAAAAAGCCAAAGCAGAGCAGAAGCTGCACTACCGCAGAAGAAGCCCTTGACCCTGATGCAAACTACACCGAGGACAAGGGCGACTTCGAGATTCCCACCGAGGACGAGCCGGAGGAACCCGGTGAGGAAGATACCGAACCCATCTGATTTTAAGGCGGCATTTTGCTGCCTTACATATTGCAATCCAAAACAGATTGGAGGGATTTTTATCGCAAAATTAGTCGTGGCGGAAAAGCCATCCGTCGCTATGTCCTATGCAAAAGTCCTTGGCGCTACCAGCCGCAAAGACGGCTACCTTGAAGGGAACGGCTATTTGGTGAGCTGGTGTATTGGTCATTTAGTGGAGCTGGCACCGCCCAATGTCTACGATGCCAAGTACGTTAAGTGGAGCATCGCAGACTTGCCCATCCTGCCGCAAAAGTGGCAGTATCTGGTGTCTGCGTCCACCAAAAAGCAGTTTGGCATTTTGCAAAAGCTGATGCACCGCCCGGATGTGGAGAGCATTGTGAACAGTTGCGATGCAGGATAGTGCGGTTGGGTGACTCAAGAGAAAGAAAAAAGAGACCTCATCTCGTCAAAAAACTAAATCATAAAAGCATCAAAGAGGGCATTCAAATGAAACAAAATCGAATTTTTGACCAGAATAGTTCTCAAAAAGCACGTTCTTGGCACTATAATATGGACACCAACCGAGCGGAAGCCCAGTTCGCTGATGGCTCTGCCATTGCCATTGACTGCCTTGCCATCGAGGACGAATACGGCAATACCCCGGCACAGCGAGCTGAACTTGATTGGCTACTATACAACAAGCCCTTGGAGTGCGTCCAGCTTGTGCTGAGTGGTGAGATTGAGCATTATCTCTCACTTGGCTGTGACCATGGCAAACTGAAAGACTAACCTCTAAATAGGCCAAACAACCCGCTACTTGCAGTCGCTGCAAATGGCGGGTTGTTTGCTTATTTTAAGTTTTTCCTTTGCTCATAGTAGTGCAAAATCAATGTAGTGCAAAATCAATGGCCCAACGGTCAAAGAAATCACAAATATCAGGCAAATCTACTGGTTTCTTATAAATGTCATTCTAAAATTCAATGGATTTTGCTATTTCTAGCACTTGTTTTTTCGACACGAAAGTCGATTTAACCCTATATTTTATGTATCTCTCGATGATTTCAAGTTTGCCATTTTGGGGGCTTGATTATTGAGAAAATTCTAAATTCCAAAAAGGTCTATCATTTTCATCAATCGCATCGTTATTGAGAATAAGCACTGCACCACCACTTAACAGAGGAGGCAGCTGTAAATAGCTTATATTATTTATTGAGAAAATGAAACGCTATTGCAACAGTTGAATACTGTATATTTTATCAAATTGATACGGATCTGATAGCAACACCTTACCGTTTGATATCACAAGAATGCTTTCGCCTTCTTTAAGATACGACAACTGAAGATTTCCTTTCAAGTAGTTTGATACGCCATAAATTATATAATTGTCATCCGTATCATATAATTGATTTTTTGCAGTCGCATAAATACAATTGTTCTTCAGGTCAACTTCTTCAATTATAAGTTCCGATTTTTTTCTTCCGAATGTATTCGATTGAAATAGAATGCAGAGAACCACTGCCACAAATGCTATGCCAACCATAATCTTCCGTTTGCATTTCATTTTATCAACCTCTGTATGAAAGGAACAGCGTATAAAGCGATTGTGTTATTCTCAATGCCCCTGTATAAGAAGTTGGATATGAAGAACCATCAATTGTGCTTCCATCTTTATGGATTCCGATAGCTACATACCCAGCTCCAGAAATATATTCTACAAGAGGACCACCACTAAAGCCACCTGTCAAATCCCAATCGCCCTTGAGATATTTTGAAGTCTGACTTCTAATATACCCAGAAGATTTACACATCCGATATCTCGCATCGGCACCATTTATTTGGCTCGGATAGCCATAAGCATACACCAACTGTGATGATGAATAATTGCTAGACTGCCAATGTAACCCAAGCCATCCCGTTTTCGTTCCTAAATTATTCTTGAGCGTAATAATCGCCCAATCCTCCGAACTTGTTCCAGCAAGATAAGAATCACTAACAATCATCGAACTTGCCGATACATTTTCGCTTCCAAAAGGTTTACTATTATCAGATCGAGCAGGTGCGACATTTACCGACTTAACGTAGGCTTTTTCCTTTATACTGTATAGATTATGTGCTGCTGTTGCAAGTGCATTAGGCCCAATCATAAATCCAGAACCATAATTTGTCCCTCCATTATTGGTCGTTATCTGTAGGCATACCGTACTACAATATGGTGTTGCCGTTGGATTATCAACAACAGTGATATCATTGCTTCCGATAATCGCATACAGATCGGATAGATCAATATCCGAAATCTTTCCATTTGGAAAATAGCCTGCAGTTGTCTCTCCATCCGTGAAGGAATTGGTTTCAACTATAATTTCCTCTATAGATTCTTCTTTTGTATCAAAATCGTATCTATGGTATCTCTCGATATGAGATTTGCTTCCATCACTTTGATTATCTGCAAAAGCAGTCAGCCCAGAGTTAAGCTCCATTGAAGAAAGAGCCACAATCCCACTTGCTTTCAAAAAAATTCTACGAGATATTTTTTCACTAGCTATTTTAATTTTCCTTCTTTACTTTTAGAGTATACACAAGATTTCTTATACATCAGTTGCTCTGCATTGGAAACACCTCCGTAAAATTTTTCATACGTTAGAGCCATCCTTATTTTAGATTTCAACTTTTACTTTCGCAAAAAAATAAATACCACTGATTTTTTATCCAATAGCCGTGCTAAGATTTATCTCTATGGGATTCAACACATGCGTCTGCTGGCACAACCAAGCCCAATTGTTCACTGTAGTAGTAAACAAGTCGTCATAGTTGTTGTCATATGCAAAATCAAATGTGTCATGAACGGTAATCAAGTAATACATTATAGAATTACCAATCATGAAGCCTGTTCCAGAGGTGCTTACCCTATGCAATGCATAGAATAAATCTGCATTATCAGACTTTTGAATTGTAAAAGACCAACTTCCTCCACTAAAATCTTTCAAGCCACTATTAAGTACTTTGTTTTTATAATTATTAAAAACTGTTGTCGTGTTTAACTTGTCAAGCAATGGCGTCGAAGAATCCGTCACACTCTCAGAATAGTCAATATTATATACAGAGAATTCAACCATAAGAGCCGCACATTCATATCCCTTATCCCGTGCAATTTGCGCAGCTGCCAACCATGCAAGCTGTGTATTATTTAACAAATTTCCAGATGCACGTGTTTGATCTTCATCTTTCATCTTATCGATAAACTTATTTAATTCATCTATCGACATTCCCGAAAAATCAACATGATACTTATCATTCATGCTTTGAATAACAGGATTGCTAGCTTTACGGCTGCTTATGTTAGCAGCATAAGACACAGTATTTATCGAAAACAAAAAACACACTGAAAGAATTAATGATACGAACCTCTTCATAACGAACCTCCTTAAATTCTGTACTCTACTATATAAATTGTGTGCTTCTCATCATCCCAGACAACGAGACTAAAATTCACATCTTCAGAATGTAAAAGCAATGTATTCATTTCGGCTTCCGAGCGTAGTTCCTTATGCTGACTATTATCATAAAGAAAAAAATTTCCACTTGCAATTTCAGGAATCACAAAATCTAATCCAAAATATGACGACACATTTTTTAATATAGAAGATATGGTTGGAGAATCATTAATTTTCTCCCATGAATCGAGTTGATGAATAATTTTGGCTGCATCCACATCGTAGTATACCGCTAACATTATCCCATCATTTTGCAATCCGCCATAAGCCTCATATATCAACGATTCAGAGTATGTTGCTTTTCCAATTTTGAATTGTTTCAAATAATCTCGTTTTTCATATTTGCTTTTTCTTCCAAGCATAAAGCCCAAAAGCAAGCACAGTGCGACTATAGCTAGGTATCGGATAACTCGCGTTGGTCTCGCCTTTATAATTACCTCACACCTTTCTAACTTGCTGAAATATATAACAAACTCCACTTATCTACTGGTACTTCCGGTAATGGTTTCGCTCCGTCCATCGGAATAGCTAAAGGTCGCAGAATACTCAAGCCTATAAGATTTTCCGGGCTTAGTGTTAAAGCTACTGCTCACCATGCAGGTTGAGGTCGTGCTGCTGTTTGAGCAGCTACTTACTTTTTGCCATGTTCCAATTGTCCCCTTTTCATAGAGAACGCCTGAAACGCTGATTTTCTTTACTCCAGTTCGAGTCTGGGCATCAACCTGATAGTATGTTTGGTAAATAGATCCGTTGACCGTACTATCGCCTACATACCGTTCAGACTTTTCAGCGGCCATTGCGGTGCAGGCAAAGCTCAAGAGAATCACCGCTGAAACAACAATGGACAACAAACGCTTTTTCGACATAGACATACACCTCCGTTTTTTTGCT
>OHIR01001068.1_pt1 | contig 13874 bp, 10 predicted proteins | sample 1568301 | NCBI WGS metagenome assembly OHIR01 (sample SAMEA3879539, study PRJEB24766) | human gut metagenome | biome: human-associated habitat; feature: feces | place: USA | collected 1985/1987
TTGGAAAATTATTTTTTTCTTTTTCCACTGGAAACAGCTGACACCATTCTATTCTGCATGGGTCTATACAGAAAAAAATGACGCTCAGATACTTTTTCTGTCATAAAATCATACAAAATGTTTCCCTTTGGGTCTATAGAGAAAAATTTACTTTCCAGATACTCATTTTCCATGATTTAAGTACCCAGACGACATTTTTTTCTGTAGACCCAAAACGGCGCTGTCCAGTGTCATGTCTGTAAACATAACATCTGGTCAGCGCCATTTCTCCTTTTACGTTGGTAAAAGCTGACGGTAAAACCTTATCTTGCGGTAATTCCCTTCACTTCATATCCTGCGTCCACCACAGCCTTGGTCAATACCTCATCTGACACATCGGAAGCCAGTTCCACGGTAGCGTTTTTCTGCTCCAGGCTCATGGTAACGGCTTTCACGCCTTCTACTGCCTCCAGTGCCTTCTGTACGGTTCCGGTGCAGTGGTTGCACATCATTCCTTCGATACTGATTACTTTTGTCATTGTGTTTGTCCTCTCTTTCTCCTGCTTTACATCTTGTCTGTTATTTTGCTCTGCGGGGGTCTTCAGTATGCACTGTTCTCCCTCCGCAGCTGCATGCGTTATCTCGATTTCCTTACGGGTTACTTCCGGTGCTTCCTTTTTCAGCGGGGTGAATCCGCTCTTAAAGCCTCTCAGCCGCAGGGCATTTCCCACGACAAAGATACTGCTTAAACTCATGGCTGCCGCGCCGAACATGGGATTCAGCCGGATCTGGAACGCCGGATACAACACACCGGCTGCCAGAGGGATGCCGATGCAGTTGTAGAAAAATGCCCAGAACAGGTTTTCCTTAATATTGCGGATCACGGCACGGCTCAGCTTCATGGCAGTCACCGCATCCCGAAGATCGTTTTTCATCAGGATAATGTCGGCACTCTCCATGGCGACATCGGTACCTGCGCCAATGGCCATACCCACATCTGCTGCCGCCAGTGCGGGAGCATCGTTGATACCGTCACCGATCATTGCCACCTTGTGTCCCTGACGCTTTAACTCACTGACCTTTTTCTCCTTATCCTGCGGCAGTACCTCTGCCACGACTTCGGAGATCCCCAGCTTCTGCCGTACAGCTTCCGCGGTGCGGCGGTTGTCTCCGGTCAGCATAATGACCCTGACTCCCATTTTCTCCCATGCATTGATTGCTTCATAGGAGGTGGCTTTGACCGTATCTGATACACCGATGATGCCTAAGAATTTTCCTTCCTGAGCCACCAGAAGCGGTGTCATGCCTTCGTCTGCCATCCGGTTCAGACCTTCTGCGGCTCCCTGCGGCAGTGTGATATTCTTCTCCTGTAAAAATGCAAGATTGCCTACATAGAATTTTGTGCCTGCCGGGAATGTCACACTGTCTGCATCTGATCTTGCAATTCCGGTTGCCGGATTCTGTTCTGCGATCTTGCCTGAATTTTCCGGTACATCCGCAGTACTATCCCTTTTCCCTGCATAAAATACCGCCGTAGGGCCGTCATTTTTTGCTGCTTCCACTGCCAGGAAATCCGCTGCCAGCGCACCTTCCACACCACGGCCGAAGGTTGCCTTGAAATCCACGATCTCGGGAATTGCCAGACCGAACTGCTCTGCCCATTCCACTACAGCTTCCGCCAGCGGATGCTCACTTTTTTTCTCAAGAGCTGCTGCGATCTGCATCATGGCATCCATCGGGAAGTCGCTCTGATAACCGCCTGCTTCTTCTACCTTTAACTTACCGCTGGTGATGGTTCCGGTCTTGTCCAGTACCACAGTGTCAATCTCTTTGGCCTGCTGCAGGGCCTCACCTGTCTTGATCAGGATACCATTGCTGGCACCTACGCCGGTTCCCACCATGATAGCCACGGGTGTTGCCAGTCCCAACGCACAGGGGCAGGAAATTACCAATACGGCAATGGCTGTGGAAATGGCAAATTCCGCGGTAGCACCGCTTATCAGCCACACGATCAGGGTGATCAGGGAAATGGTCATGACCGTCGGCACGAATACACCGGCCACCTTATCTGCCAGCTGTGCAATGGGAGCCTTGCTGGCACTGGCCTCTTCCACCAGACGGATGATCTGTGCCAGTGTTGTGTCATCGCCAACACGATCCGCACGACATTTTAAGAAGCCCGCCTTGTTCACGGTAGCGGAGACCACATGGTCACCTGCCTGTTTCTCCACCGGAACACTTTCACCAGTGATGGCCGCTTCATCCACACTGGAGTTGCCTTCTAACACGATACCGTCCACCGGTACCAGGCTTCCGGGCTTTACCAGAAAAATATCGCCTTTCTGCAGGCTCTCCGTGGACACTTCCTTTTCCTGTCCGTCCCCGGTCACAAGAATTGCCACCTTGGGAGCCAGATTCATCAGCTTGGTGATGGCTTCACTGGTCTTTCCCTTGGAACGGCTCTCCAGATATTTTCCAACGGTGATCAGAGTCAGGATCGTACCGGAGGATTCAAAATACAGATCGTGGGCATAATGCTCTACCACTGCCATGTCACCATAACCCAGGCCGCAGCTGATCCGGTACATGGCGAAAATGCCGTACACCAGTGCCGCACCGGATCCCAGAGCGATCAGGCTGTCCATGTTCGGACTGCGGTGCGCCAATGTTTTGAATCCTACAGAGAAAAACTTCCGGTTCACATACAGAATCGGCAATAACAGTAAAAACTGCGTCAATGCAAAATTCATGGCATTGGCATTGCCGTGCATCGTGTTTACGATAAATGCCGGAACCGGAATTCCGAACCATTCTTTCAGCATATGGTGCATAGACACATACATTAACGGAATCAGGAATCCAATGGAGATTCCCAGACGCCATTTCATGGCTCTTGCGTCTGCATCCAGCTTCTGCTGTAGCTCCTGTTTGCCATCGGCTGTGGACTTTCCTGTACTTCCCGCATTCCCGGAAGTGCTCTGTCCGCCTGCACCTGCCACACTGCCTTCGGTCATTACCGAAGCACCGTAGCCTGCTTTCACCACAGCATCTATGATCTCCGCCGAAGTGATCTTCGTCTCGTCATAAGTTACATCCATAGTCTCCGTCAGCAGATTTACGGATGCTTTTTCCACATTTTCCAGCTTGTTTACTGCCTTTTCCACATGGGAAGAACATGCAGAGCAGGACATTCCCGTAACATGATATCTTTCCTTCATAATACCCTTGCCTTTCCATGACCTGCAAAGTCTCCGGTGCTTTGAATGCACCGCAGTAGCACAAATTTACAGGTTTATCTGCGACCATTCCGCCGCTTATTTCAATTTCTTCACAAGTTCCACTGCCTCATCTACTACAGCAGTATTCCCCTTCTGAATCTCTTCCACCACACAGGTCTCCATATGTTCCTTCAGGATTGCATAGCCAAAGGCCTGTAAAGCACTCTCCACGGCAGCTACCTGTGTGAGAATATCACCGCAGTAACGGTTCTCTTCCAGCATCCGGCTGATACCGTTTAACTGTCCGCTCATACGGCTTAAACGGTTCTGTAATTGTTTTCTTTCTTTTTCGGAGCGGGGCGTCGCCTTCTGGTGACAATGACAACATTCCATGCTTTTTTCTTCCATTTTTTCTTCCTTTTGTTCTGCCATAATTTTCCCCCTCCTGAGCCTCCGGCACCGGAATCCGAATTTTCCAGAATCTTCCCGGTTCTACACATATGCTGTTTCCGGCCTGCATATCAGTGCACGCAACATGCTGCCGGATCCTTCGTTGCAGCCATACGCAAAATACCCTACAGGGGTATCTTGTTTTCTTCTACAAGATATACCCCCATAGGGTATTTGTCAAGTACTATTTTATTATTGATGCAAAGTTCTCATTTGGCGTTTTTTCCATTTTCTTCTATTTTAAATCTTTCAAATCCCCTGTTATTTACCGCTTTTGCTCTTTTTATTAAATAAGATTCCCGTACTGATCAGAACAATTCCCCCAAAAAGCAACACGATTTCCATCCCGTAGCTTCCGATGTTCTCTCCCGTCTTCGGCACCGCATCCAATTCCTGGGTACTTGCCGGCGTAGCCGCAGGCTGCGCGACAGAGTTGCTGTCATCCTCTTCGTCGGAATCATCGTCGGAGTTGTCCCCGGAACCTGTTTCGGCCTTCTCCTTTTTCACGATGACATAGGTAGAAAACTGATTGGTCTCGAAAGTGACTTTCCCGTCGATCACTTTCGTATCCAATGCAGTGGTGGTTCCATTATGATCTCTCACTACCACATAGTCATAATTTGCATCATAATTACTGATTTCCAGGCTCAAGGTAATCGGATTGGCGAATTCCGTGATCTGTTGTTCCCAGTTCTTACCATTTCCTTGGGCTACGAGCTGCTTTAGATCCAATTCCACCGCCTGCGCCGATACCGCTCCGGCCACTTTCTGTTGTGCCACAGACACATTGTATCCCGTATTGTCGGTGACAGTCAGCTGTAGATTGCCGCTTTCTGCTGCGTTGGCACCGTTGCTGATGGATGCTGAAGAAATACTCTGGCTCTGGGTACTGATCATGGTCTTATCTTCCGTCTTGGTAAAAATGCCTTTGAAATGGACATTGGCATCCGGCATGATAAAAGTAAACGTATACATTTCCTCCTGTGCCGTCAGGGTTGCTCCGTTCAACTGAACTCCGGACAGCTGATAGCCATAATCCGGTGTCAGCCGGATTGTCACCTCTTTTCCGGCATCTACGGCAATATGACCGCCTTTGTCATCTCCCGGATTGTTGGCAAAAGGAATATCATGGAAATCATTGATTCCTTCTATGGCGATCACTTCCGCTCTGCCATGCTCCAGATACGCATCCGCACCATAGTTTTCTTCGGAATAGGCCCAGGTAACGGTGTTGGTCTTCGGATCTACCTGAATCATATAAGTCTTCTTCTGATCTACCAGTGTTGCGGTATCTTCCGAAGTTCCTGTGATATCCCCCTGAAGCATCTGTTTTGCCGGATCATACTTTACATATACGCTTGCGGAGTCAACTCCATTGTCCAGGCAATACTCTCTGTTTCCGTTTATCTGTACTTTTCTCTCGTTTCCAAGGGTTGTCAGTGACTTGAAATCACCCTCTCCTTCCGGCTTCACGTACACCATATCCCCCGTGCATGCCCCATCCAGCCGAAAACTGATACACTGCGCTGTCACCATTTCCGGCGCTTCCTCTGCTTTCACTCCTATCACCGGCACCAGATAAAAAGTCAACACCAACAATAATGGAAGCAAGAATCCCGTCCTCCAGTGGACTTGTATTTTTCTGCTTTTGTGCATCTCACAAATCCTCCTTTATCTATTAGAATATAGTTTTATATACTCACCGGAGGCCTGTTTTTTCAAGTTGACATTTGTCTCAACTTATTGATTTGTCGCATTTCTGCCCTTTTGGGTATCTCGCCTTCTTTTCAGCCTCTATACCCTCGCGCGCCTCGTCACCTGGGTATCTCACCCACTTTGCGCCATTTATACCCTTACCCGACTGTAAAAAAAAGCACAGCCCCCTGGGTGGGCTGTACCATTCTCATTCTCTGGTTATTTCTTCTCTTCTTCCCAGTTATAATAGAACTGGATCAGGCCGATGCGGCTCCGGGTGCCGGTCTTTTCGTTCAGGGCAGCCACATGCCGATATAACATGGCCCGGGAGACGAAGAGACTGTCGGCGATCTCCTGCATGCCGTCATCGGACAGCAGCAGGATCTGCAGCACTTCCTGTTCCCGTTCGGTCAGTCCAAAGCACTCCGCAAATCTCTGCATCCGCCTCCGGCTGTCTGGCACTTCACGGCTTTTGGCTTCTTCGGAAGCCGGCGCCTTCTCTATCACGATCTGTGTGCAATCATAGTACCACAAAAGTAATCCACTGATGAACACGAACAGCACCAACGCCAACACCGCCGTCAGGACATGACTGTCTCCATTCAACAAGCTCACAGAAGCCACTCCCGTGATGACGGCACCCAGATTGTTGGCTGCTCTTCCCATACCGGCCCACATTTTTCCATCCGCCATCCGATAAGACAACTGGATGAAGCCGTTAGTGAAAAACACCACGAAAAATCCCGCAGACATATAAAAGATCAACAGGCCCGGCAGAAACGATCCACCGCTTTCGATGATCAGCACACAGATCGTGGAAAGTATCGTCACCGCATACATGATCAGGCCACGATACCGCCCGCTGTGCAGATCGAACAATATGCCCGCCAGAAGTCCACTGAGTGCCAGAAACAGTCTCGGCCACTGTCCGATGTCCATGGTACCGGCCGCATGCGCCAGCGTCACGGCATTGTCCAGCGTGGCAAAAATACAGGTCATCAGTATGATTGTCAGGAGCAGAGCGACACCGGCCATCCGGGAATTCTTCACAGTAATCGTCCCGCCTGCCGCCGCGAACTTCTCTACGGTCTGCTCCTTCCTTCGAGGCAATCCCCTCTCTGCGCCCTCTTCTGTATTCTCATCTGTGTTCTTTTCGGGGCAGACATCCTCTCCGCAGATTTTTTTCCCGTCTTCTGACCGTTCCGACTCCCGGTGAAAGTTCTGCCCGACACTCTGCGCCATTCCGACCGCCAGCGCCCACAGCACCACAAAACTCACCGCCAGGATCACGCCTTCCACCGTCTCACCCCAGAACAGATTGTGGTTCAGAAATTGCAACAACAGTCCGAACGCATAAGCTGCTCCCACGGTCTTCGCCGGATGCTTACTGTTAAAGAGCTGTTGTGCCGCCCGATAATGTGCCCTGCTGCCCAGATACCCCAGCACCAGGAACAAAAATACACCCGTTCCCAGCAGCACACCATACTCCGTCCAATTCAACAACACTCCATAGCCCCCAAGACTTAACATTAACACCAAGAATCCCCCTGCTTTGAAAGCAGCGGGATTCTCATATTTGCTTTTTTGTTTTTCTATTAGAGAATATGCCAGAAAACCCAGTGCACTGACTCCCAGAATATAACTCTGCGCCAGCACCACTCCCGTGGGATCCATGCATAATGCCATCCGGTTATCGAACAGATACTCTGTCCCCAAAAATACAAAATAGAAAAAAGCCAGTGAAAGCATGGTCTCTCCTTAAACAGACTGGAAACCGCCTTCCAGGTCTTCAATAATATCATCGATATTCTCTGTACCGATGGACAGACGAATGGTATTGCTGTAGATTCCCTGCTCATTCAGCTCTTCCTCAGACAACTGTGCATGCGTGGTGGAAGCCGGATGGATGACCAGAGACTTCACATCTGCCACGTTTGCCAGCAGTGAGAACAGCTCCAGATTGTCGCAGAACTTCTTGGCTATCTCCTTGCCACCTTTGATTTCGAAAGTGAAAATGGAGCCGCCGCCGTTGGGAAAATATTTCTTATACAATGCCTGCTGCTCCGAATCCGTGGATACGGAAGGATGATGCACGCGCTCTACCTGCGGATGGTTGTTCAGATACTGTACCACCTTCAGTGCATTCTCTACATGACGTTCTACACGCAGAGACAACGTCTCCAATCCCTGTAAAAAAATAAATGCATGCACGGGAGAAATGCATCCGCCCATATCACGCAGAAGCATTGCACGGATTGCTGTCACGAAAGCTGCACCCGGTACTGCCTTGGTGAAGGTAACGCCATGATAGCTGGGGTTCGGAGTGCACAGGTGAGGGAACTTGCCGCTGCCCTCCCAGTCAAACCTGCCGTTCTCTACGATCACGCCGCCTAAGCTGGTGCCGTGTCCGCCGATGAACTTCGTAGCAGAATGTACCACGATATCTGCACCGTACTCAATCGGTCTTACCAGGTATGGTGTTGCAAACGTATTGTCAACAACCAGCGGGATTTTATGTGCATGAGCGATCTTTGCCAGACGCTCGATGTCTACCACATCAGAGTTGGGGTTGCCCAGAGTCTCGATGTAGAGAGCCTTGGTGTTCTCCTGAAAGCTTGCTTCGATCTTATCATAATCGGAAGGAGCCACGAAAGTGGTGGTCACACCGTAGTCCACCAGAGTATGCGCCAGCAGATTGTAGGTGCCGCCGTAAATATTATTTGCAGAAATGATATGATCTCCCTGTTTTGCCAGGTTCTGGATCGTGTAGCAGATAGCTGCTGCGCCACTGGCTACCGCCAGAGCTGCGGTACCACCTTCCAGTGCTGCAATACGCTGCTCGAAGACGCCCTGTGTCGGGTTGCCCAGACGACCGTAGATCTCACCGGGATCTTCCAGTCCGAAACGGGCTGCTGCGTGATCGCAGTTGCGGAATACATAAGAAGACGTCTGATAAATGGGAACGGCTCTGGCACCGGTCACAGGATCGGGCTGCTCCTGTCCCACATGTAACTGTAATGTCTCGAATTTCAGATTACGCTCTGCATAGGGCTTTTTGCTCATGTTCTGCCTCATTTCCGCACTTTGATGTGCTATGTATTATTGCGTAACGATCCTGGCGGAACCGTTACAATTTCTATAAAAACATGCTAAAACACATTGCAAAATCTGTCAATGTAAAACTTTAGCGCAGCAGATATTTTTGTCCACTGCGCCTCTATTCCTCTCCAGATTGCATTATATTACTTTACTTCACCAGCCGGTCCTTATACTTCAGCCATTTTCCCGTACGTACCCTGTTAGTGAACAAAAATGCCCGTACGACCCAGTCCATGGTCATAGCGATCCAGACGCCGATGACGCCAAGTCCAAGACCCTGTCCCAGGATATATGCCATGCCCACACGGCAGAGCCACATGGAAGCGATCGCCACGATCATGGTAAATCTCACATCTCCCGCAGCGCGAAGTGCATTGGACTGTGCAAAGGACAACGGATGCACCAGCATACAACATACACAGCTGTAACATAACAGAAAAACAGTTATTTTCATTGTCTCCGGACTCAGATGATAGATTCCGCAGATCGGCCTTGCAAAAATAATCATGGGAATTCCCAACAGGACCATGCAGGCATACGCCGCCTTCATCATTTTTTTCAGATAATATAATGCCTGCTCTGTCTCTCCTGCACCGATGCACTGTCCGATCACAGTGATCATTGCTACACCGATGGCGTTGGCAGGGATCTGCTGAAAGCTGGCAATACTGCCTGTTACGGCATTTGCCGTCGTAGCAGCCATTCCAAAACCGGCGATCAGACTGGTGGTCAGAAGTTTACCGATCTGGAAGATACTGTTTTCCAGTCCGTTGGGAACACCGATATACAGAATCTTTCCCAAGATTTTCGTATCGACCCTCCAGTGATTGCTCACTATGATCTTGTCACTTTTTCCAAGCAGCACTATGATCATCACAGCCGACAATATTCTGGAAAAAAGTGTGGACAAGGCAGCACCGGCAGCACCGATCCCTGCACCATAGATCAGGATCGCATTTCCGGCAATATTTACCAGATTTGCCACCAATGACACTTTCATGGACACCTTGGAATCTCCCACCGCACGGAACAGAGCCGCACCACCGTTATAAATTCCAAGAAAAGGAAAGGACACCGCCACAATATAAAAATAAATTCTTGCGGCATTCATGACATCCGCTTCCACATTGCCGTAAAGCAGTGCCAGCAATCCCCGGTTCCAGATCAGTGCTATCGTCATAAACAGAAGGGCCACACCCCCAACCGCTATAAACAGCTGATTGGAGGCCCGGCCTACCATTTCCTTATCTCCGTGTCCCATATATTGCGCCGCCACGACCGCACCGCCGCTGGCCATGGCCGTGAACAGACCGATCAATAACACACAGATACTGTCCACCAGGGAGATTCCGGATACCACGGCTTCTCCACAGCTGGCCGCCATCACCGTGTCCGCCATTCCCATTGCGATTGCCAAAAACTGCTCTATGATCAGCGGCCACAATAATTTTTTCAGTGCATCCTGTGAAAATAACATTTTTTTCTCTTCCGTCATATCTTACATCGTTCCTTTATCATCACATTAACAACTGCCAAAATATCACATTGTCATTGCATTGTAAATAGAAATGTAATTTTATGATTCAGTAACTATTCAGCACCCCATTCGCAAAACCGCCTCTACGAGGCTTTCCTGAATAACATGCTTGCATGTTATTTGCTCATAGTGGTTACTTCGCCCTATAAATAGTATCAAACGCTCTTACGAATGCAAGCATTCGACGCGCATTCAATACTATTTACATGGCTCTGAATAGTTACAGCTCCTGATATACGAAATAGTCCGCAGCGACCAGGCCGCCTTCCATACCCTGCTCATTGATGGCAAACAGTCCGTCCTTGACACCGACCCAGCGGCCCGGAGTTGCTTCCACCATCTGTCCCACAGGCTGTAAATTTTCTTCTGCGGTTCCTACATAAAATGTACGGTAAATCTCCTTCTCCACCTTCATCTGGATATAAATGACATCACTGTTCCATTCGCCCAGACCGGTGCGCACTTCATCGTCCTTCGTCCAGTTGCCGGTGCGCTGCTGTAAGCTCATCTTTCCGTTTATTTTCTGCACCGCAAGTGCTGTATAACATCCGCCCAGCGATACCAGTCCTGCCACATCGCCGTCCTTCATCTGTTCCAGATGCAGACAGGTGGTAATGGAGAATTCCGGTGCCGGCCATTTCTGCAATAACAGGTTACTGATATCGCACAGCTGCGTCTTCGGGTCTGCGGCCTGGGCATGAAGAATGAGCTGGCCGTTTTCCAGATCATACCATTCCTTTTTATAATTGGCATTCCACTGCCACTGTAATCCCAAATTTTCCCCTTTGAAGAAATCACTGTCCTCCGGTGCATCGATTGGGTACGTCGCTCCTACTTCCGGCTTTTTATAGCGCAGTACCGGTTCGCCGCAGCCGTCCACCTCATTCACACCGATCACCGGCCAGTCATTCTCCCAGTGCATAGGCTGCAAATGAACGATACGTCCTGCATTGCCCACATCCTGGAAATGCAGGAACCAGTCCTGTCCGTCCGGTGTATCCACCCAGGCACCCTGGTGAGGTCCGTTGACAGGAGAATTCCCCTGATGCAGGACGATTTTCTCTTCCCAGGGACCGTAAATATTTTTCGACCGCAGTACGGTCTGCCAACCGGGCTTCACGCCCCCTGCCGGAGCGAAGATATAGTAATAGCCGTTTCTCTTGTACAGCTTCGGTCCCTCGATGGTGGGCTGGGTCGCATGGCCATCATAGATGAACTGACCGTCATCCAGCACTCCGGAGCAGTCCGGTTCGATGGGAGACATATACAGCATGCTCTTGAAACCGATACGGCTTCTGGCGAAAGCTGTCACCATGTATGCTTTGCCGTCCTCATCCCAGAAAGGACAGGGATCGATCCAGCCCACGACCTTACGCACATAAGTCGGCTCGCTCCACTTGCCGAAAGGATCCGTGGTCTTGCACATCATGATGCCCTCGTCCGGCATGGGGATAAATACGTAATAAGTTCCCTCATGATAACGGATGGCCGGTGCCCAGGTACCACAGCCGTGTACCGGCTTGTCATAATAGTCAAAGGGAAGCTTGTCAATGATGTAATTGATGACCTTCCAGTTCACCAGATCCTTCGAATGCAGCAGAGGCACTGCAGGGGTGTTACAGAAGCTGGAAGCGATCATAAAATAATCCTCTCCCACACGAATGGCATCCGGGTCCGAATAATCGGTATACAGGATCGGGTTGGTATAGGTGCCGTCGCCCTGATCAGCGATCCACATTTTATGTATCTTGGTCTTGTCCATAATTTCTCCATTCCGCAGCCTTTGCCGCCTTTTATTTACGAATGCAGGTGTTCAACACTCATTTGATAATAGTTACCTGTTTCTGAACAATTTCAGTATAACAGATGTTCCCTTGTATCGCATGCCATTTTCCCATTAGTTTGTGTCAAATCTTGCATTTAGCGACTATAAATGTCATAATAGTGACAAAAGTTGCAGGAGGGAATCCCATTGAGTTTCTTTTACCAGAACCGTCAGGAACAGCTTTATTTATATTTATCCAAAAACAACCCCTATGCCGTCCATCTTCACAGACAGTTGGAGTTGATCTATGTATTGAGCGGTTCCACCACCGTCACCGTGGAACAGCAAGATTTTTTACTTACCCCCGGTCAGGGTGTTCTGGTTTTTCCGAACCAGATGCATGGCCTGAAGCATGTGGAACCCGGTCAGAATCTTCTCTGTATCTTCGAGCCGGATTTCTGCCACTCTTTCCGCCATTTTTTCCAGAACAAAAAGCCTGCCCACAATGACTTTACCGTCTCCTCCCTGTCAGAGCACAGCCGTATTGCCCTGCAGGGACTTAAAACACTGGCCACTGCCATGGAAAAGGATCGTCCCACACCTTCCGATGTACAAGTCTATGCGGAAGGGTATCTCACACTCCTGCTGGCAGACCTGCTGCCATCGTTGCCTCTGCAAGTGCGTAAAAACACAGATGACCTGGAATTGGAGCAAAGGCTGCTTCTCTATCTGGATGCCCACTATACCGAAGAATTGTCCCTGGAAAGTCTCTCGAAAGAATTCGGTGTCAGCCGCTTTGTCCTGTCCCGGATCTTCACTGAGAAACTCCACACCACTTTTCCTGATTACGTGAACTCCCGAAGGCTGGACTATGCCAGAGATCTTCTATTGTCCACGGAGCTCTCCGTGACGCAGATTGCGCTGGATGTGGGATTCGGAAGCTCCCGCACCTTTTTCCGGGCCTTTCATTCCGCTTATCACACCACTCCCGGAGCTTACCGCAGGCAGAAAGAATCTTCCTGATCCCTTCCCTTACGCTGTATCCACAGAAGTTCCTCTCCCGCCCGGATATAATCTTTCCAGGTACCGACGATCTGTCCCCGCTCCGGGATCTGGCACATTTCCACCGTCACCGCCGTATCCACGCCTTCCCTTGTCAGGCCCTCCTGATCAAATTCCATCAGCAGTTTTCCTTTGCGCACGATCTCGTTTTGCAGGACATTGCAATGATAATAGGCGCTGTGCAGTTCTTCCCTGTCTCTGCAGATATTCAACAGCAGTTCCAGTCCGCTGTCCGTGCGGAATCGGATCCGGTTTCCCATGGGATAGAGTTTCAATACCTTTCCTGCCGTGGGCGCATAGACCTTTCCATCCTCTGGCACGATGCTGATACAGCCAGTTCCGGCATCAGCGGTCTCTTCAGCGGTCTCTTCCATGCGCTTACGGATCTCTCCGTTCACCGGGCTGCCTATAGTGACGCCTTCCCTCACCAGTTGCCTGGCTGCTGTATTTTTTCTCTCTTCCCTGTCTTCCCCTGTCTCTTCTGTTTCTTCCATTTTCCACCGGATACTCCTGCCAGACCAGAAGCCGACCAACAGTCCCAGCACTCCCGTTGCCACGATGTCATACATCTGCATGTTTCTACCTTCCTTTTTCCATGATAAGGTTCCCGCTCCTTATTCTGTCTCATTTTCGGGAAAACATGCCATTTTTTCATTCATAACTTCCAAAAGAAGTGCCGCCACGATTCCTGCCGCCATGCAGAACAGATTCCGGGATGCGGTCTCCGGAGATGTGGCAAAACTGTTCCATGGAACCGTCATCACTGTAGCTGCACTGATGATCCCGAAGATCCCGTGGGACATCCCCGCATACTGTTTTTCAAGTAGGCGGTTTACCAGCCTGGCCAGGCACACAAAAGTCACCACGCAGCCGGTCATTCCGGGAATCAACACCTCTGGCCGAAGATGACCGATCCCCTCTACGAACGGTGTATACAGCCCTAAGGGCATCAGTAGTGTAGAAAAACTCATCCCAGGAGCGATCACCGACAGAGCAAGGGCAAATCCACAGAACAGATACGCTCCGAGTCCCGGCTCCACTGCAGTCTTGGAAGTCTGCAACGAAAACA
>OHIR01001085.1_pt1 | contig 13696 bp, 8 predicted proteins | sample 1568301 | NCBI WGS metagenome assembly OHIR01 (sample SAMEA3879539, study PRJEB24766) | human gut metagenome | biome: human-associated habitat; feature: feces | place: USA | collected 1985/1987
GAAAGAGAGTGCACGGTGCTGTGATGGACTACGATAAACTGATCGCGCCTGCCGCTGAGGCCATGCGCCCCTCCGGCATCCGCAAATTTTTCGATCTGGCTGCCGAAATGCCCGAGTGCATCAGTCTGGGCGTGGGCGAGCCGGACTTTAAAACGCCATGGGCTGTGCGCGAAGCCGGCATTGAGAGTCTGGAGCATGGCCGCACCCGCTACACCTCCAACGCAGGCCTGAAGGAGCTGCGCGCCGAGGTGGCAAAGTATCTGGAGCGCCGCATGGGCCTGCACTACGACCCGCTGCACGAGGTGCTCATCACGGTGGGCGGCAGCGAAGCCATTGATATGTGCATCCGCACGCTGGTGCAGCCCGGGGACGAGGTCATCATCCCGGAGCCCTGCTTTGTGTGCTACGAGCCCATCACCACCCTGTCCGGCGGTGTGCCGGTGCATGTGGCCTGCCGTCAGGAGGACGAGTTCCGTCTGCGTGCCGATGCGCTGAAAGCAGCCATCACCCCCAAGACAAAGCTGCTCATCATGCCGTTTCCCAACAACCCCACCGGTGCAGTGATGGAGCGCGAGGATCTGGAAGCTGTAGCTGAGGTGCTGCGCGGCACCAACATCATGGTGCTCTCGGATGAGATCTACGCCGAGCTGAACTATGGCCTGCGGCCTCATGTTTCCATTGCCACCCTGCCCGGCATGGCCGAGCGCACCATCGTGGTGAACGGCTTCTCCAAGACTTACGCCATGACCGGTTGGCGTCTGGGCTATGCCTGCGGCCCGGCACCCATCATCCGGATCATGACCAAGATCCACCAGAGTGCTATCATGAGTGCCCCCACCACCAGCCAGTACGCCGCCATCACTGCCCTGAAGGAGTGCGACGGCGAGATCGACCGCATGCGCGACGAGTACAATATGCGCCGCCGCCTTGTGGTGAAGTCCTTTAACGATATGGGCCTGACCTGCTTTGAGCCGCGCGGTGCGTTCTACGCCTTCCCCTGCATCAAGAGCACGGGCATGAGCAGTCAGGATTTCTGCACGAAGCTGCTGGAACAGAAGCATGTGGCCATCATCCCCGGCGACGCCTTTGGCGCTTCCGGCGAAGGCTACGCCCGCATTTCCTACGCCTACAGCGTGGAGCATCTGAAGGAAGCGCTCCGGCGCATCCGGGAATTCCTGCAGGAAAACGGCATCTATCACGGCATCTGAGGAGGAACAAATGGCAAGGCTGAACTGCGTGACCGTTCTGGCCCCCGCAAAGCTCAATCTGGCGCTGGACGTGGTGGGCCTTCTGCCGGGCGGCTACCATGATCTGGACATGACCATGCAGGCCATTACCCTGTACGAGCGGGTGGTGCTGCGCCGCAGCCCCTACCTGAACCTGCGTCTGCCGGGCAGTCTGGTGGCCCCCAATAACAAAAACACTGCCATCAAGGCAGCGCTGGCCTTTTTTGACTACACCGGCCTTCTGGCGGGCGTGGACATCACCATCTATAAAAATACCCCGGTGCGGGCAGGCATGGCAGGTGGCAGCGCCGACGCTGCCGCTGTTCTGGTGGGCATGAACGAGCTGTACGGTGCGCACCTTTCCATGAGTGAGCTGTGCGCGCTGGGCGCAAAGATCGGTGCGGATGTGCCCTTTGCCCTGATGGGCGGCACCTGCCGGGTGCAGGGTGTGGGCGATTTTCTCAAGGCTCTGCCGCCGGTGCCGGAGTGCTGGTTCACGGTGGTGATGCCGGACTACGGCGTTTCCACCCCGGAGGCCTTTGCGGCCTACGACCGGGTGGGCAGCAGCATCCACCCGGACTGCGGAGCGCAGGAAGCCGCTATCCGTGCCGGAGATTTGGATGCCCTTTGTACCGCCGCCGGCAATGCGCTGGAAGAGTGCAGCGGAGCAAAGGATACCGGGGCCATCAAGGCCCTGCTGCGGGAGCATGGCGCTGTCACCGCCCTGATGACCGGAAGCGGTGCGGCGGTGTTCGGCGTATTCCGGGACGAAGGGGCCGCACGGGCTGCTGCACAGGCCGCAAAGCGGCGCTGGAAGCAGGTGTACGTGGCGCAGCCTGACCGCGGCGGCGCACGGGTGAGCCGATAAAAATGCATAGACCTCCTTCCTACGGGGCATACTGCCCGCAAAGGAAGGAGGTCTTTTTTGTGCAGACCTTTTATAAAATCTGTCTGATCTTAATGATCGTGGGCGGCATCAACTGGGGCCTTGTGGGGCTGTTCCAATTCGATTTTGTGGGCTGGCTGCTGGGCGGCAGCGCATCCATCTGGTCGCGCATCGTGTTCACGCTGGTGGGCATTGCAGCCCTGTGCGGCATCCCGGGGCTGTTTTCGGACGATAGTTCTGAAAATTGAAAGCGGCCTCGCCCTCTCAGGCGCTGACGCGCCAGCTCCCCCAAAGTGGGAGCCTTTGGCAGTCAGTGCGGACTTCATCGTTATGCCAAGGCCTCTCCCTTTGGGAGAGGTGGATTTGCGAAGCAAAGACGGAGAGGGCGAGCTCGCTAAAACAAAAGCACCTGCGGTTGATTCTGCAGGTGCTTTTGCTTGTTGACTCAATTACTGCTTCCGTCAAGATCATCCCAGCCTACCAGATCCGGCAGGGTGAGCGTTTCGTCGGAGCAGTGGGGGTGTGCACGCCGCTGGTCCTCGGCCATGGTGCGCACCACCTCGCGGGTGATCTCGCGGATGGCGGCGCAGTCCTCCGGCAGGTCGGTCTGGCTGCGGCCGGAGTGGGTAAACAGGATCTTACCCATGTGGCCCACCACCAGCGTCAGCGGCAGCTGCTGCGGAGCATTGCTGTTGTAGCGGTAGCCCTGCTCTTTGGCCGCTTTGTAGATGCGCTGGGCCGCAAAGCTCCAGCTCAGGATGCCGCGGGCCTGTTCTACGCCAAGGTAGCCGTACAGCACCCCCGGCGCGTCGCAGATGAGGGTGAAGGGAAACTCGGCCCCCTGCGTGGCTTTTGCCACCATGCGGGGCGAGGAACGCACCACGCAGGCCAGCCGCACGCCGCGCAGTCTGGGCAGGGTCTGCAGGTAGCGGGTCAGATATTCCCGCGTGACAGGGTGGTCAAAGGCAGGCAGGAAGATCATGACAAGAGGGTGCTCCCCTTCGCACAGCTTGTAAAAATCATTGCCCGGTGTGGTGGGGGTATCAAAGGTAAAGCGGGGGATGGAGGTGCCCACCAGATGTTCTGACTTCATGCCGCAATGCACATCCTTTCCATATTCAGGGAAATAAAAAAATCCACACACTGTCTCTGTCTTTGCAGAGGACAGCGGTGGATGGATTGCTATAAAAAGATCCCGCCCGGTCGTCTGCGGTCAATCAAACCTACCCTTACGGACAGGTGGGTGCCCTGTCTCCGGGTTCGCGCTTCCTCATCGAGCCTTCATGGTCGCCCCATGACGGGGAGGTCTGCAATCCACCGGGGAACTCCAAGCTCCCGTTGAATGATTAGTAGGATCATATAAACCGCAACAAATCGAGCCGGGCAGGAAGTTTTGCCGGGTAATTTGTCTGGAATTATTCCTCGATGTCGTACTCGTCGCTCAGGCGCTCTTCAAACAGCTTGCCCAGCTCCAGCAGCAGCTCGTCGTCGTCCACGACATCCAGATATTCGCCTTCATCATCCTCGCCAACGCTCAGAATGACCAGCTGAGCATTCTCAGCTTCCTCTTCGGTCTCGGCGTATTCCACAGCAGCCAGATAATGCACACCCTTGTGGTCCAGCGCATCGATCACCTCAAATGTGATCTCGTTGCCGTCCTCATCCTCCAGGGTCATCAGGTCGGGCTGATCTTCTTCGGTATTAGGGTTCTTGATTTCGTCAGACATAGATATTGTCTCCTGTATCGTGTCATAAAACGGGCTGTTTGTGCGCCGCCCGCTTGGCCTGCATATAGTGTAGCGTTTTTTTGCCTGCTCGTCAAGATGCTTTTTCGCACAGAAATTGTGCAGCAAATTTTCACGCATTTGCTCTCGCACTCTGCGGCAGAATATGATATACTATCCTCTGAATCTTCTGTGCACGGTGTGCCGTGCAGGTTACTATAGAGTATGGAGCGTGGGCGGAAATGATGCATAAAAAAAGATGGGCGGCGTTTGTGCTGGCAGCGGCGCTGGCGCTGACGGGCTGCAGTGCCGGGAGCTTTCTGCACTTTGGCAAAGGCAGCGGCGGCAGTACAGTCCAGAAGATCGACCGCCCGGCAGTGGAATCGGCAGAGCTGCAGTTTGCCCACCCTGCGGCGGGGGACACCATTGCGGTGTTCGATACCTCGGCAGGCGTGTTCAAGGCGGTGCTTTTCCCGGATAAGGCCCCGCAGGCCTATGATAACTTTGCAGGCCTTGTGCAGGCAGGCTACTACAACGGCCTGACAGTCTCCCGTGTGGAGAGCGGCTTTGTGGTGGAGGCCGGACAGGGGGCCGACGGCAGGGGCAGTACCATCTGGAACGGCAGCCGCTACCCGGCTGAGACCACCGACAGCCTGCACCATTATTCCGGTGCCCTGTGCATGGGCACGGATGCTTCCGGCGAGTGTGCCAGCGTCTTTTACGTGGTGCAGACCCTGCCGGGAGACCAGTCGGTGACGCAGGAGCTTGTGGACCAGATGAACAGCGCGGGCTACCGCGCGGAGGTGGTTTCGGCCTATCAGACCGCCGGCGGCGCGCCTTATCTTGACTACACCGATACCGTGCTGGGGCAGGTGTACGAGGGCATGGACGTGGTGGATGCCATCGGCCAGACCGCCGTGGACGAAAACCAGAAGCCCTGTGAGGACATCATCATCAACAGCGTGAGCATCGAGACCTATCAGTGAACCAAAAGGCACCCGCAGCGTTCAAAACTGTGGGTGCCTTTTTTATAACTCCTTCAGTCGCCTGCGGCGACAGCTCCCTCAAAGAGGGAGCCCTTGGCAGTGCGGCAAAGTTTTCCTTTTCGCCAGAGCCTCCCTCCTCCCTCAATGAGAAAGACTTCCCCCGGCCGGGGGAAGATGTCACGCAAGTGACAAAAAGGGGAGCAGTGGCATCGCGCCAGCGATGACGGAAGGAGTTGAATCAGATTTCCCCCGGATGTTCCTTCCGCCATGCAAGATAATCGTCCAGAATGACGGTGGCGCTGACCGAATCCAGGATCTCCTTGCGCTTTGTGCCAAAGGTGCCGCTCTCATCCAGAATGTCGGCGGCGGCGCAGGTGGTCTGGCGCTCGTCCCACATGCGTACCGGCAGGCCGCTCCAGATTTCGACCGTCTTTGCCAGCTTGCGGCTCTTGATGGCGCGTTCGCCCTCGGTACCATCCATGTTCAGCGGCAGGCCGATCACGATCAGCTCGGCTCCGATCTCCTTGGCCACTTCGCACACCCGTGCCGCCACCTTGTTGCGGGCTTTCAGGGTGATCTGCGGGGTGATGGCCGTTGTAAGGAACTCGGTGCGGTCACAGGTGGCAAGGCCGGTGCGGCTGTCGCCGTAGTCAACAGCTAAAATTTTCATACAGGCTTCCTCTCTTGTGTGGAAAAGTTTGTCGGTCCAAGTGTACCACAGCTGCAGGCTAAAAGGTAGAGAATCACACTTTTTTTGAGAGGATTTTCGTGTTACAATAAACACAGATCGATTTTTTAGGAGGAAGTGCCCCATGCTCAAACTGGTTTTAGGCGGCTCCGGCAGCGGCAAGACCACCCTGCTCTATTCCCGCATCCGTGCCCGGGCCGAGGCAGGCCGGCGCAGCATCCTTCTGGTGCCGGAACAGTTCACTTCCAGCACGGAGGGCCGCATCTACCGGGAACTGGGCGATGCTCTTTCCGGCATGGTGGAAAGCTTTTCCTTTACCAGTCTGGCCGAGCGCATCCTCTCCGCCGAGGGCGGCGCGGCGGTGCAGACCCTTTCGGACGCGGGCCGCGCCGTGCTGGTGCGCCGCGCGCTGGAAGAGCTGCAGGATCATGTGCATTACTACTACCGCCACCGCCGCAGTGCGGCCTTCTGCCAGATGGCGGCCCAGACCATCGACGAGCTGAAAAGTGCCGGGCTTTCCGGCGCACAGCTGGCAGAGCTTGCGCCGGACTGCGGGCCGGAAAGCGGCAAGCTGAGCGAGCTGGCACTGATCTTTCAGGGGTACGAAACGCTGCTGGCGGGCACCGGCATGGACCCCGCTGACCGGCTGGAGCTGGCGGCTGACCGGCTGGAAGCCGCTCTTGCCCGGGGCGAACTGCCGGACTTTCTGCGGGAGCGGGAAGTGTTCATTGACGAATTTGATACCTTCAACGCACCCAAAAAGCGGCTGATGGGCGCGATGCTGGCGGCGCTGCCCACCGTCACGGTGGCTCTGTGCGACGACGGTGCGCCCATGGTGCCGGGGGATATGGGGCTTTTTTCCGGCGCAAAGCAGGTGGCCGCACAGCTGCGGCAGCTGGCCCACAAAAACGGTGCTGATGCGGCAGTGCCGGAGCTGCTGCGCCGCGACCTGCGCCATAAGGATGCGCCCGGCCTTGCGGCTGTGACAGAGATTTTGGAGACTGGCACCTGTGAGGTGCCGCCCGCTGCGCCGGAGGTGCGGCTGTTTGCCGCTGCCAGCCGGGAAGAGGAAGCCCGCTGCACCGCTGCGGCCATCCGCCGCCTGATGCGGCAGGGCGTGCGCTGCGGCAAAATGGCCGTGGTCTGCCGCAATATCCCGGATTACCGTGCGGCCATCCGGTACGAGTTCCGCATGGCAGATATCCCGCTTTACTGCGATGAACCCACCACCCCGGAGTTCAGCGCCCCGGCTACGGCGGTGCGTGCACTGCTGGCACTGCTGCGCGGTGCGGATATGACCGAAAACCTGACCATTCTTGCCAAGACCGGCCTGTGCGCTCTGACCGAGCCGCAGGTCTGCGCGCTGGAAAACTATGCCTATACCTGGTCACCCAATGCGGCGGCATGGCGCACAAAATTTGAGAAAAGCCCCAAGGGCTTCGGCGAAAATGAACTGTCCGATGAGGATGCAAAAACGCTGGAGGATGCCGAGACTGCCCGCCAGCTGCTGGTAACAGCCGTGGACGAACTGCGCAGCAAGGTGCGGGGCGGCAGCGCCGAACAGATCAGCCGGGAACTGTATTTCTGCCTGAAAAAGCTGGGTGCAGAAGAGCAGCAGGCAGCGCTGGTGGAAGCCGTCCGCACTGCCCGGGGCATCCCGGCGGCAGAGGAAGCGGCCCGCGAGTGGAACGTGGTGATGCAGCTGCTCAACGAGATGGCCCACCTGCTGGGCGGGCAGGGTGTGACCTTTGCAGAATATGAGGACCTGTTCAGCCTGCTGCTGCGCTCTTCGGACCTTGGGCACATCCCGCAGACGCTGGATGCCGTGGTGCTGGCAAGCGCGGGCAAAATGCGTCTGGACGCGCCGGACTATGTGTTCGTGCTGGGCCTTGCGGAGGGCGAATTTCCCTGTGCACCGTCCGAGACGGGCCTTCTGACCCACGCCGACCGCGATGTTCTGATGGCAAAGCAGATCGATCTGCCGGACTGCTTTGAGAACCGTGTGGTGCGCGAGCAGGTGTGCGTTTACAAAGCCCTCACCGCACCGGCAAAGGGGTTGTGGCTCAGCTGGCCCAAGGGGCAGGGCAAGACCCTGTGCGCAGCGCTGGAACCCATCGTGGAGGCTCTGCACCCGGCGGCACCGGAGCTGGAGCTTCCCGACCTTGCAGCCACCCCCGCCGATGCGCTGGATACGCTGGGCGGCTGGCCGCTGACCGACACGGAACGCGCCAGCCTGACTGAGGCGCTGCGTCTGCCGCAGACGGATGCACCCCGGGGCCTTGCGCTGCTGCAGCGCATGGAGGAAGCCCCGCCCCGGCAGGTGAACGATCTGTCTGCGCTGAGCGGCCTGCTGGGGCAGCGGCTGCGCATCTCGCCCAGCCAGCTGGAAAAATACTATACCTGCCGGTATGGCTATTTCCTGCAGTATGTGCTGGGCCTGAAGCCCCGCAGACGGGCCGAGCTTTCTGCCGACCAGAGCGGCACCCTGATGCACTGGGTGCTGCAGATGGCGCTGGACCCGCACCCGGATGCGGATAATCCCTGCGCCGGGCTGGCCCCATTTCTGGAGCTGGACGATGATGCCATGGCAGGCCTTGCCGGCCTGCTGGTGGATGAATATGCAAAGCGCTATCTGCCGGAGGATACGGCCCGGTTCGCCTACCTGCTCTCCCGCCTCAAAAAGAGCATGACCGGCCTTTTGTGCTACCTGCGGGACGAACAGAAGCAGTCCTGCTTCCACCCGGCAGCCTGTGAGCTGCGCATCGGCTCCGGGGAGGATGCCGTGCCCGGGCAGGTGTATCATCTCTCGGACGGGCGCACCGTGCAGCTGGTGGGCACGGTGGACCGCGCCGACGAGTGGGTGGAGGAAGACGGCACCCGCTGGGTGCGGGTGGTGGACTATAAGACCGGCACCAAAAAACTGAACCTGAAAGAGGTATACTGCGGGCTGGACTGCCAGATGCTTTTGTATCTGTTCAGCCTGACGCGGGATAAGAGCGGCCGCTTTACCGGTGCGGAACCGGCAGGCGTGCTGTATCTGCTGGCAGACCCGGCCCCCAAGACCACCAACCGCCAGCAGGCACAGCAGGACGTGCAGTACGAGCTGGACGGCCTTGTGAGGGACGAGCAGAAGGTGTTCGATGCCATGGATGCGGATGAGACGGGCCGCTACCTGCCCTTTGGCTACCGCAACGGTGCACCCAGCCCCAGCCAAAAGGATAAGCGTGCCGATATTGCAAAGCTCAACCGCATCCAGCTGCATCTGGATGATCTTGTCACCCAGATGGGCCAGCAGCTTTACGATGGGCAGATCGCTGCGGAACCGCTGGTGGCCGGGGCGGGCAGGAACCCCTGCGTCTGGTGCGACTACAGCTTTATCTGCTGCCACGAGACCGGCATCGGCGAGCGGGCACTGGAAGCCCCGGCCAAACCCTTTGAGCCGGAAGAGACTGAGAACGAGAAGGAAGGTGAGCAGGCATGAGTGAACCTAAATGGACCCCGGCCCAGCGCGCTGCTATTGAGGACCGGGGTGGTGCGCTGCTGGTGAGCGCAGCGGCGGGCAGCGGCAAAACAGCCGTGCTGACCGAACGCGCCGTGCGGCTCATCACCGATCCGGACCACCCGGTGGATGCGGACAAACTGCTCATCGTCACCTTTACCAATGCGGCGGCGGCAGAGCTGCGGGCACGCATCGGGCAGGCACTGCTGCGGCTCAGCCAGCAGCAGCCCCACAACACGAGCCTGCGCCGCCAGCGGATGCTTTTGCAGCGAGCACCCATCTTCACCATTGACGCGTTCTGTCTGGACCTGCTGCACAAGCACTTTCAGGCACTGGACATCCCGCCGGACTTTGCCCCGGCAGATCCCGGCAGCGTGGAGGTGCTGCGGGCTTCGGCGCTGGCCGAAACGCTGGAAAATGCCTACCGCGACCCGGACTTCTGTGCCTTTGCAGACCTTTACGGAAAGGGCCGCACCGATCAGGCCGCAGGCAATACCATCCTGCATGTGTACGATTTTCTGCGCGCTCTGCCGGACTACGACCGCAGGCTGGACGAATATCTGGCTCCATGGCAGCGGGAAAACGGCTTTGCTTTTACCTGCTGGCATGACCTGCTGCTGGCGGAAGCGGCCCGCTGCGCAAAAGCCGCGCGGGAACTGCTGACGGCAGCACTGGCAGACTGTAAGGAAGATTTTGTCCTTGCACAGGCACAGGCCGAGGAAAAAGGCAAGACCGCTGCTTCCAAGGCAAAGGCCGTGGCCGGTGTCAACGATAAATTTGCAGAGCCGCTCTCCCGGCTGGAAAGCGCCGCCGCCCTGCTGGGCGAGGCGGAACGGCTGGCTGCGGCAGGGCAGTGGACACCGCTGTACGATAAGCTGACACCCTATGTGCTGGGCATGGAGGAGATGCCCGGCTTCAAGGGCATGAAAAAACGGCTGACCGGCGATCATAAGGCGGCGGTCAGGACCCGCGCAGACGAAGCCGCCAAGCTGTTTGAGCACATTACGGAGCTTGTCTCCTGCAGCGAGGAGGAAGCCGAAGCGGACCGCAGAGCGGCCCTGCCCCGGCTGCGGGCGCTGTTTGCCGCCGTGCGGGATTTTGATGCCCGCTTCTCGGCAAAGAAAAAGGAACGCAAGCTGCTGGAATTCAGCGATTTTGAGCATCAGGCCCTGCGGCTGCTGCGCACACCGGATGGCGTGTGCACCCCGCTGTGCCAGAGCATCCGGCACAGCTATGCCGCCGTGATGGTGGACGAATATCAGGACACGAACGCTTTGCAGGATGCCATTTACCGCTGCCTTGCTTCCCCGGCGGGGGATGACCTGTTCCTTGTGGGCGACCTGAAGCAGAGCATCTACCGCTTCCGTCAGGCCGACCCAAGCATCTTCCGGGCTAAGCTGAACGCATGGGCACCGTTGCCCAGCGGCACTGCCCGCCCCCGCCCGGAGGAGGGTACGGCAGGCGGAAACGCTCTGCTGGCGCTGGATGCGAACTTCCGCTCCGCCCCGCAGGTGGTGGCAGGCATCAACTTTATCTTTGAACAGCTCATGACCCCCCAGCTGGGCGATACGGCTTACGGCGACGGCCAGCGGCTGGTGTGCGGTGCACCCGGCGAATACGCCGGCAGCGTGGAAGCACACTTCCTGCCGGACGACACCGCTGAGACCGACGCGGCGTGGATCGCCCAGCGCGTTGAAGAACTGGTGAAAAACGGCGAACCGGTGCGGGACGGCAGCTCCACCCGCCCGGTGCAGTACGAGGATTGCTGCATCCTGCTGGCGGCGCGCGGCGACTTCCTCGCTTATGAGGAAGCGCTCACGGCCCGGGGCATCCCGGTGTATGCGGATGCGCGCGAAAACCTGATGGAAGCAGCGCACATCCGGCCGCTGATCTCGCTTTTGAAGGTCATCGACAACCCGGCGCAGGATATCTACCTTGCCGCCGCCATGCTGGGGCCGATGTTCGGCTTTACGGATGACGACCTTGTACGCCTGCGTGCCCAGAGCGCCGCAATGCAGAAAAAGGCGCAGGAGGAACAGGGCGCGAAGGAAACGGGCAAAAGGGCTTCCCGCATGAGTCTGTACGGCGCAGTGCTGCAGGTGGTGCAGAATGGTGATGAAACGCCGTTCACCAAAAAGGTGAAAGACTTTTATGACAGACTCACCGCACTGCGGCGCATGGCCCGCAGTGCCCCGGCAGAACAGCTGCTGGAAGAGATCTTTGTCTCCACCGGCTATCTTGCTGCGCTGGGCGTACTGGAAAACGGTGCGCACCGCCGGGAAGATGCCCGGCGTTTTGCGGCTTTCTGTGCACAGACCGGAGCAAACGGCATCTCGGCGCTGGTGCGTGCCATCGACGCGGCGGCGCAGGCCGGTTCTACCGGGCAGGACACTGTGCCCGGCGGTGCGCGGCCTGGCTGTGTGACCATTATGACCATCCACCGCTCCAAGGGTCTGCAGTTCCCGGTGGTGTTCGTGGGCGACACGGCCCGGCACTTCAACCTGAGCGACACTTACCAGCCGGTGCTGCTGCACCGGGAATACGGCGCGGGCCTGCGCCTGCGCCCGGAACAGGGCGAGAGCATGTACAAGACTGCAGCCTACGCAGCCCTTGCCAGCGTCCATGCACAGGAAACGCGCAGCGAGCAGATGCGCCTTTTATATGTGGCGCTCACCCGTGCACAGGATAAGCTGATCCTCACGGTGCCGCTGGGCATGACCAAGACCGGCAATCCCTTTGCCAAGGCGGCAGCATTCCTTGCTGCGGGCGCGGGAGAAACGCTGAACCAGCAGGCGGGCAGCTTTGCCGACTGGCTGCGTGCAGCGCTGCTGGTGCATCCCTTCGGCGGGCCGCTGCGGCGGCTGGCAGGAGATCTGGAACTGCCCTTTGTGTTTACGGAAAGCGAGATCATGGTCACGGTGCAGGAAGCTCAGCCGGAGCCGGAAACACCGGGACAGGAACCGGAAGCGGCAGAGCCTGTCCCGGCAGACCCGGCATTGGTGGCTCAGCTGCAGGAGGGCTTTGCATGGCGGTATCCGGCGGCAAAACTGGCTGCGGTGCCCGCCAAGGTCAGCGTGACCAGCATCGTGCACAAGGCCGAGCAGACCACGCTGGAACGCCCTGCCTTTCTCTCCAAGGACGGACTGACCGCCGCCGAGATGGGCACGGCTCTGCACGCTTTTCTGGAACATGCGGACTTTGCCTCCCTTGCTGCTGCCAAAGCGGCGGGCACGCTGGAGGAAGCCATCCTTGCAGAGCGCCAGCGGCAGGTGGACACCCAGCTGGTGGCCCCGGAAATTGCGGAAAAACTCAATGCAGACCGCATCCGCCGCTTTGCCGAGAGCGAAGCCTTTGCAAAGATCTGCGCAGCTGAAAAGGTGCTGCGGGAGCTGGCCTTCATCACGGCGCTGCCCGCGTCGGCCGTGCTGACGGCACAGGGAGCTTCCGCGCAGGAAGCCGCCGCCGTGCAGGATGAGCAGGTGCTGGTGCAGGGCATTGCAGACCTTGTGCTGGTGTTCCCGGATCATCTGGAACTGCTGGATTACAAGACCGACCGCCGCAAGACCGAAGCGGACTTCCTGAGCGCCTACCGCCCGCAGCTGAACCTCTATGCCCTTGCCATCGATAAGCGCTTTGCGCCGAAGAAGGTAACGTATAAGGGCATCTACTCGCTGGAGCTGGGGAGGCTGATCGAAGCGTAGGAGAACGTCGGTGCCGCCCACTCCGGCCTGCTTCCGCTCGCCAGTCCATCCAGCGTGAGAAGCCCTCGCACTTCCCGTTAAGGCTTTTTGGTCGATTTTAATTGCAGCCTACACTTTAGACCATGGCTTCGCGTCATCCTGCCGGAGTGGGCGGCACCGATGCCCGGGCAGATGCTGCTCCCTGATGGCCTGCCTTTCGGAAAAGTCATATTTTTCCCGCAAAACGCATAAAAAGTGCTTGACAGCGCTTTCTGCCTGTGGTAGAATAACCGAGTAAAGAAAGCAGCTACGGCCTGTGCCGCGCTCGCCTTGCGAGGGAAAGATCCCCCGGGCTATACCTGAAGGCAGTTCATTATGAGTGGACTGCAGCTTTGAGTGAATTTTTGCGCGGCTGTCCTGAAAATGGGCGGCCGCGTTTTCTATGCCAAATATTGCAACAAAATGGATTTTGTTTGGAGGTGCATTCATTATCGCTACCGCTGGAAAGTCGAAGGAACTGGAGATCAACGGTCAGATCCGTGACCGTGAGGTCCGTCTGATCGGTGCAGACGGCGAGCAGAAGGGCGTTGTGTCCATTCAGGTGGCCATGCGCGCTGCTGAAGATGCTGGTCTGGATCTGGTCAAGATCGCACCGCAGGCTGTTCCGCCTGTGTGCAAGGTGCTGGATTACGGCAAGTACCGTTTTGAACAGCAGAAGAAGGAGAAGGAAGCCAAGAAGAACCAGAAGGTGGTCGAAGTTAAAGAGACCCGCCTTTCGCTCAACATTGACACCAACGACTTCAATACCAAGCTGAACCAGACTGCCAAGTTCCTGGCAGCTGGCCACAAGGTTAAGGTTTCGATCCGCTTCCGCGGCCGTGAAATGGCGCACAGTGCTCTGGGCGCAGACGTGCTGAAACGTTTTGCCGAGGCTCTGCCTCAGGCATCCACCGATAAGCCGCCGGTGCTCGAGGGCCGCACGATGTCCATTCTGCTGATCCCGAAAC
>OHIR01001103.1_pt1 | contig 13468 bp, 10 predicted proteins | sample 1568301 | NCBI WGS metagenome assembly OHIR01 (sample SAMEA3879539, study PRJEB24766) | human gut metagenome | biome: human-associated habitat; feature: feces | place: USA | collected 1985/1987
TGTTTAAAAGCTGTTTTACAAGCTCCGGTCCACCCTCGCCGACTGCCATGGTACCAAGTGCGCCATAACGTGTGTGGGAATCAGAACCAAGGATCATCGCTCCGCCTGCCGCAAGCATCTCGCGTGCAAACTGATGGATGACTGCCTGATGAGGCGGTACATAAACCCCGCCGTATTTCTTTGCACAGGTTAAACCAAACATGTGATCATCCTCGTTGATCGTACCTCCGACTGCACACAGGCTGTTGTGACAGTTCGTCAGCACATATGGGATCGGGAACTTCTCTAATCCTGATGCTCTTGCTGTCTGGATGATTCCGACAAATGTGATATCGTGGGATGTCAGCTTGTCAAACTTGATCTGAAGTTTGTCCATATTGCCGGATGTATTATGATTTTTTAAGATACCGTAAGCAATCGTATTTTCTGCCGCCTGCTCTTTGGTCACTGCTGCCCCGGTCTTTTTTACGACCTCTTCGATGGCATTTGCACCGTCCGGTACCAGTTCATTTCCATTTACGAGATATACACCGCTATCGTATAATTTCATGGTTTCCTCCATTCTTTTGCCCATTTTCTATTAGATCCATTGTTTAAAATTATATAGACAGCATCAGCAAAAATCAAGTACTTTTACACGTTAAACCGAAAGCATTGGAAAGCGCATGCCCTATCTGCTGAAAACAGCCGTAAATTTACTCTCTTATTCATCCGTATCTATTGTTTCCCTGTACATCGGGAATGTGATCGAAGCCTTAAACAGATCTCCGTCCACCCCGATGAAAAAGATGCCGCCCATAAGCTGTGTCAGACTCTTTGCAATGGAAAGCCCCAGTCCGCTTCCCTCGGTCGTTCTTGAGGCATCCCCACGGATAAAACGCTCTGTCAGATCTCCCGCATTACTGTTTTCCAACGCAAGGGAACGCTCCGAAACATTTTTGATGGAAAATGTCACTTTTTCCTCCAGTACATGCACATCCACATAAACTCTTGTTTTTTCCAGCGCATATTTTGCAACATTATTATAAAGGTTTTCGATGACACGGTAGAGCTGTCTGCCGTCCGCAAGGATCATCACTTCCGTTTTCGGGAGTTTGGTGACGATTGTAAGCTCTTTCGCCTCAAATTTTTCATTAAACTCGCCTGCCGTCTGATAGATCAGCTCCACTAAGTCAATCTTTTGCATATCCAGTTTGACATTTCCGGATGTAATACGCGATGTCTCAACCAGATCCTCCGTCAGCTGCTTTAACCGCTGTGACTTGGCATCCAGGATGCGGATATAACCATTCACCCGTTCATTATCAATATGTTCCAGTTTGATCAGATTGACATAATTAATGATCGAGGTCAGCGGTGTTTTGATGTCATGTGAAACATTCGTGATCAGGTCTGCCTTCATGCGCTCATTTTTCGTACTGTCATCCACCGCATGCAAAAGACCGCTGCCAATATTGTTGATCGCTTCGGCAAGTTTTTTATCCTCACCATGCAGTCCTTCTGTGTCGATCTTGTTGCTTAGCACACCTTCCGTAATTTTTTCCACGCCTTCATATACCTGATAATGTTCCACTGCAGAACGCAGCAGGAGATATGCCTCCATGCCGCTGAAGATTAAAAGCAGTACCAGACAGATTACCCGGTGGTAATAAAAAGCTCCCATCGCAAGCACGAAACAGACGATCATGTGGACTGCAAAGACAACCAGCACGCTCACCGTCACCGTCCGTTTTTCAAAAAACTTGTCCATCCCTTTTACAAACCAGCAGGCAAGGCTGTTTTCCCACATCACTTCCGCCTTCATCCGGCGCACCATGCTCAGATAAAAAATGAGAAACAGTACATCAATCAATAGACTGACCGTTCCCGATGCGACCAACAGTCCCGACACGTTCCACGTTTTATTATTTACATGGGACAAAAGCATGATGAGCTCACTGGTTGCTGCAATAAATACGGCGGTCACGATCTCTGTTTTTATCCGGTCCACAAAATTAAGATGAACTCCTTCTTCCCCATCTCTGTGTCCGGTTGCAAGTGTCAGATATACAAGACTTAATACCCATCCCATCAGACTGACCAGCGCAGCAACAATACTGACTTTGATCCACGGATGCAGTCTTACATACTCCATCTCGGCATCATACAGATCGTCTTTTGCCGTCAGATCCGTATCCACTCCGATCACAAGCACCACATTTTCCAGTGGCAGATACATCTGGTTATTATAACTGTCAAAAAAGTAATTCTCCATGCCGCGGATATCCGTTCCAAATTCCTTTTTCTCCATATCATAGATCAGATAATCCCCCATGGTCTTTGCCTCCATGAGAACAGTCTGTGTATCAAACTCCTGGCCTTCCACCGAATCCGGCTGATTGGTATACCACACCCCATTCTGTTTATACCAGTAACAGAAATTGGTGTCTTCACGCTTAAACTCATTTGTATACTGCAGATAACGCTTATCGTCCTCCGCACTCCGCTTATTGCCTTTTTGTAACAGATGCAGATAATCGGTCAGTTCACTGCATTTCTGCTCCATGCATTTGGTATAGTAGCCCGAATTAAAAAAATCATCTGTACCGATATCCGTTACCTGCAGAATATTTTTGCTGATCAGTGATGCCAAAAGATAGACAGCGATGGTAAGTATTACCGTAAAAAACAGGTGCAGGATCATCCCTGCCAGCTTACTGCCGTATGTGTATGATTTCTTTTCCATATGAAGTCTCCATCCCCGTGCCGGACATTATCCTGTATGCCGGCGTACGGAATCCCTCCCAGAATCAGTTCTTGTCGATCTTGTATCCAACGCCCCACACAACCTTTAAATAGCGCGGCTCCTTCGGATTGATCTCGATTTTTTCACGGATGTGGCGGATATGTACTGCCACCGTATTGTCCGCTCCGATCGCATCCTCATTCCAGATGCTCTCATAGATCTGATTAATGGAAAATACCTTTCCCTGATTTTTGACCAGTAATAAAAGGATGTTGTACTCGATCGGTGTCAGCTTTACCACTTCTCCATCCACGGTCACTTCTTTTAAATCATCATTGATCGACAATCCACCGACTGTATACACCGATGCGCTGCTCTCTGCCGCATTTCCAAGCTGGGTATAACGCCTTAACTGTGATTTGACCCTCGCTACCAGTTCAAGCGGATTAAACGGTTTCTCCACATAGTCATCTGCCCCGATGTTAAGTCCTAAAATTTTATCCGCATCCTCCGTCTTTGCAGACAAAATAATGATCGGAATGCTGCTCTCCTCACGGATTTTTAAGGTCGCACGGATTCCGTCCAGACGCGGCATCATCACATCCATGATCAGAAGATGAACCTCATTTTCTTTTAAGATCTCCAGTGCTTCTTCGCCGTCATATGCCTTTAAAATATGGTATCCTTCCTGCTGTAAATATATTTCGATCGCTTCCACGATTTCCTTATCATCATCACACACTAAAATTGTCTGCATAAGTTCCTCCATTCTTTTTGTGTCTTACTTCAAGTATTACACCAGATCTTACATTTATTTTAACAGGAAAGTTTAAATTGTTATAGAGCGGATTTCTTAATATTCCTTTAAATTCCCACTGCATATACAACATTTTCCACATTTCTTAATTTAATTTAAGAAATTGGCCTTAAATTTAAGAAATACTTTATTGCATCCTATTCATCCCCGCCTTATGATATCTTTCGTACCCGTACTGGTACACACAGGAATTCCGTAGATTTTCCACAGTTTTCCCGTAAATAAAATAAGTTTTACACAAAACGGAGGATAGTGTGAAAAATACATTTTTCACACGCAAGATTTGTGCTTACGCACAAACTTGATATGCGCAAAAGACATCGCAGGAATGGAGGATTCTTATGAAAAAAAATGTGCACACTGCAGGCAAAAGCAGAAAGCAGAAAAAAATCATGCTCCTTCTACTGGAGCTGCTGATCATCCTGCTCCTCGCCATTGCCCTTTTTATCACAACCAAATTATCAAAAATTGAAAAGAATAAGCTGGACATGAACGACGTTTCCATCAATGACGATCTCTCCGATGAGACAAAAGAAGCGATGGCTCATTACAAAACGATCGCACTCTTCGGACTCGACAACCGTTCCAACGGCAGCCTCTCCAAAGGAAACAGCGACGTTATCATGTTGGCAAACATCGATACGAAACAGCATACCATCAATCTGGTATCTGTTTACCGTGATTCTTATTTAGATACCGGAAACGGCACTTACCAGAAATGCAACGCAGCCTACGCAAAGGGCGGACCGGAACAGGCACTGTCCATGTTAAATACCAATCTTGATCTTGCAATCACCGACTATGTAACCGTCGACTTCAATGCGATCATTGAATGTGTCGACCTGTTAGGCGGTGTCGACATCACGATCACCGATGATGAGGCAAGTCTGATGATCGGTTATATGAAAGAATTAAATGAACTGACCGGACACAATTCCACACCACCTGCCTCCGGCGGAACTTACACCTTAGACGGCGTACAAGCATGCGCCTACGCACGAATCCGTTATGGCGGCGGTGATGACTACCGCAGAACCGAACGCCAGCGTACTGTTTTGACCGCAATGATGCAGAAAGCGCAGAAATCCAACATTCTGACACTCAACAAACTGATCAACGCAGCTTTTGGGGACATTCAGACCAGTTTTTCCAACACGGATCTCCTTGCCCTTGCCACAAAAGTTTTCAGTTATGACATTGGAGATACAACCGGTTTTCCATATGAAAAAACAACGCACAAATATGATAAGATCGGCGATGTTGTCATTCCGTGCGATCTTGCTTCTAACGTTACACAATTACATCAGTTTTTATTTAATGATGAAAATTATACCCCATCTGCAACAGTTCTTTCAAACAGCCAGCAGATCATCTCTAATACAGGATATAAACAGGGAGACGGCCATTAAGGCTGTCTCCCTGTTTTGTCAGTTAATTTCCCAGTTCATTTATTTTTTCCCTGATGGTGTCCATTTGTCCGGCCACATCCTGTATGGACTGCTCTATCTTTCTTTTCCGTCTTTTTACCAGCAGTCCCCATTGTAAAAACAATACTCCATCGATGATAAGATACAACACCGGCAGACTGATCCGTTTCCCTGCTACATACCCGATAAAGACATACAGGATCATTGGATTTATGACCGCAATGGAAATCATCGTTGTCAGGTCACTTCTGCGTCCCGTAAAAACATACAGGCTTTCCCATTTTTTGTGAAACTCTTTTTCCTCCGGCTTCTCTAGCATCACATTCTCCTTTTACTCTTTATGATGTCTGGAGAAGAAAGAATGTTTCTCCGGTTTCTTCTCGCCGGAAGCTTCCCCGCCCTCTTTCCAGTGGAAATATTCCGCATCCAGATTGACATTGACATTTACCTCTGCTTTTGGCGCAGCTTCCTCTGGCGTATCTTCGGGAATTTCTTCGGGCAGTTCATTTTCCGGCACGATTCCCGCCTTTTCAAAATATTCCTGGTTGATCTTAATCTCGGGTTTGATCGCTGAATAAGGAGATGGCTTCACCTCACCCTTTTCCTTTGCTCTTTCCTTTTCAATCTCACGGTTACGATCCTCGATCAGATTCAGATATTTGTCCGTATCAGCAAGATTCTGCAGATGTCCTTTCAGGTCTGACTGGTCTCTCCTTACAACATCTTTTTCTTTCTGAAGTTTTTCATTGGCATCCTTATAAATCTCCTGCATGGCATCCGTCGCCCTCTGCATGATTTCCTGTACATGCCGCAGTGCCTCATTGGTATACATAACAGACGCAGCATACACATCCTCCGCTTTCCCGCTGGCATCTTTTAAGATATCTTCTCCGATTTTTGCCGCCTCACGTCTTGCACGCTCCTTGCCCTGCGTTGTCAGTTCATACTCTTCCATCATCGCGTAGATGGCCTTATTTAGCTCTGCAAGCAGCTCTAACATTCTTTTTTTATCAAGGATAATTTTACTGCCAATACTGTCATAAGCTTCACTGCCTGCAAGCAATATATGCATTTGTCTTAAAATTTCTTCCGTTTTGTCCTGCGCGCTCATGGTTCTTCTCCTGCTTTACTTCCGCTGCGTCTTTTTCCTGTCTGGTGTTTTACTAATTTTAACACTAACCGTATCAGCAAAACAACCAGTAAAATAGCGATCAATACGACTCCTGCGATCATGACGGCATATTTATTCGGATTCTTTATTAATTTTATGAGATTGAACGAATCATCTACCACTTTTCTTTCATGCAATCCGGCATAATATTGTGGAATATCCGCAATTCCATCTCCATTTTCATCCGGAAACGACTCCATATAATGTGCGATCGCCGTCCATGCCTTTAATTCCCCGCCATTATCTGTCAAAATCACATCTTCAAAATTTTCAATCGGTGTTCCGTCTGCCTTTTTCGGCACAACAGACAACAGTCCATACGATGTTTTCGTCACCGCAGACAGCATCTGCCCACTGTAAAGATCTGCCACCACGCGATACAATTTATCGTCCTCTAACTCCCTGCGATTGCCATCTGCATCCAGCAGATACACGTCGGTAACACGGTTTAAGATCATACGGTGCGGATTATAAGTAAACTGCAGGCCGTACATATACAAACGTGCGGATGTCATCAGATCCGACACGGATGCGTCGATCTCTGCCACGGTTTTTAACTCTTTTCCTGTCAGATATGCCTCGATCAGCGGATAACCCGGCACACCGTCTGCACCGATTCCAAGTGAAAATGAATTGAAAACATCTTCTACTGTAATATTTCCCTTTGTGTAGGTGTCACGGATCGTTCCACTCGGCGCGATTGCCACATCCACGGGAGTGCCATTATAATCCGTACTGTTTGTGACCGCATAAGCATAGGCATCTGCGATGAGATCCCCCAGATTATGCTCGGTATGGATGTTGTAGAGATCCTCCAGGCTGTCAAATGCTACATCATTTTCCGCAAGTACCTGTTCTCTCGTAAACCCAAACTGTGCCAGATAATCGCTATCCACCGTCGCCATAAAAGAATTGATCTCTTCCTGTGTGGCAGCATTTTCTGCAATATCCGTTTCGATCGGAATAAGCCTGTACTCTTTCATGCCCCAGCGGCCATCCGCCTTTTGTTCTAAAGATAAGGCTCCTAAATACTTCCCATATTCCCCTGCGGAAACGATATAGGTATCCCCATGTACGATCGGCTTCTCCAGTTTCGTATGCGTATGTCCACTGATGATCACATCCAGATCCGGCACTTTTTTTGCAAGAATTTCATCCTCTGACTTTGACTCATCCTCTGAAGTTCCACTATGGGAAAGACAGACGATAATATCCGCATCTTCGTTTTTCTTAATTTCAGCTACGGTCTTTTTTACTGCTTCCACCGGATCCGTAAACTGCAGTTCGCAGGTCGGTGCACATGCCAGTGCATCTTTTCCGAATACGCCAAGCAGTGCCACCCGGACATCGCCCTTTTGCACCATCACATAATCTTTCACACCGTATTCCGTAAATGCATCACGGATCTGCTGCTGTCCTTCTGAGAATCCCTGCTGTTCCATGGCATCCCAGTTGATATTACAGACAAGAAGCTCCGGCACGGTATCTCCGCTTTCCGCCGCGGTTTCAAGCATCTTAGCAAGCCCCTTTGAACGATAATCAAATTCATGGTTGCCAAGTGTTGTCGCCTCACAGCCCAGTGCCCCTAACATCCGAATCTCTGCCGCCTGTGTCTCAAAAACGGTCTGCACCAGCGTTCCCATGGAAAAATCTCCGCCATCCACCACCAGTGTATCCGGGTCTTTTTCTTTCTGTTCATCGATCAGTGTCTTAATCCTTGCAAACCCGCCGATCATTTCCTGTTTTTCATCTACTACCGTTGAAAAGCTGTTCAGATGAGAATGTGTGTCATGCACGAACATGATATCTATTGTTTTCAAGTCCGTCTGGTCTGCCGCCTTCACATTGCCGGACATCCCCGTCATTCCCAAAACCAGAACAAAAACAAGGACTGCAGCCAGTCCCATTTTCCAATTTTTAATCTTTTCCCGTAACATATAAGTCTCCCTGTTTTACAAAGCATAATTTTACTTATATTTTACTTGAACTTTTAAAATTAGTAAATGGTGGTGCAGTCCTAATTTTCACTTTATCCAAAATATTTTTTACAATAGATTGATCCTGTCTATGCAACCGTAAATTTCTTTGTGTCCTTCCGCAGCATCAAAGATGCTTCCTGCGTCTGTTTCATCAGTACACGCATATCTTCTGCCTGTCTGTCAACATTGGTAACACGCTCTGCAATGCTTCCGGTACTTGCCGCACCATCATTCGCAGCTTTCGTTACCTCCTGTATATTTGCAACCACTCCGCTGACTGAAGCTAAAAGCTGTTCGGATGCCGCACTGAAATCCGTTACAAGTTCTTCAACATAGTTTGCATCTTCATTATAATTATCTGCCATTTTTTCAAAATCATTAAAACTCTCCGTGACGTCTCCTCCCACAAACTCTAACAGACGTTTTGCATCTGTGGTCAGTCTTGCAACTGCTGTCTGGACACGCTCTGTCACTTCCTGGATATTCCCGACCGTGCTCGCCGACTGCTCCGCAAGATTACGGATCTCATCTGCAACAACTGCAAATCCTTTTCCCGCCTCTCCGGCTCTTGCGGCTTCAATTGATGCATTCAAAGCCAGCAGATTTGTCTGCGAAGTGATTCCCATGATGGACTCCGCAAGAACACCGATCTGCTCCACGACTTTTGCATTTTCCAGTGCTTCCGATAAGCTCTCATTGATTTCCCCATGCACTTTCCTGATATTTGCACGGCCTGCACTGATTTTTTGTTTCGTATCAGCCGCTCTGGTATGGATCTCGTCAACTTTTCCGTTTCCCTCCTGCGCATGCTCTGCAATTCCTTTTGCAGCTTCCTCAATCTCTCCGGACATCGTATTCACTTCCTGTGCAGCTGCTGCGGTCTCCTGATTTCCGGCTGCAAGTTCCTGCGTGATACCGGATACACTGTCGATCTCGTCCGCAAGTTTTGCCAGTGCCGTCTCTGCTGTTCCAACCGTTTCATCCAATGTATCCGCTTCGCGCTGTACATGGCCGATCAGATGTCTCATATTGTGATGAATGTCACGGATGCTGCGTGCCAGAATACCGATCTCATCTTCACGTTTCAGGTATTTTTCCTCCACACGCTGCGTAAAATCGCCCTGTCCCATTTTTTTTGCAAACAGCGCAGATCTTTTGACGCCCGATGTAATGTCGAATGTAAGATACAGTACCCATATATCCGTGAGTATACACATAATAACCATAAAATAGAAAAACTGATCCTGTTTTGCTTTCTTTTCCTGCTGCATTTTCTGCAATATCGGCTGCAGTTCCTGTTGTATTTCTTCCTGGGAATATTCCGGATGTTCCTCACTTACATATTCTTCCATGCTGGCGATCGCATCATTACGGATAGCACCCATATTTTTATCTCCGACAACTACTCCATATGATCCGATTATTAAAATCTCAATAATCAGAATCGTCATTTTTACCTTTAATGATACTTTTCCACTTAGGGTCACATCAATATCCTCCTTTGTTCTTTCTGATTTATTCTCATAAACGGTCCTATATTGGTTTCATTCTACTATCATTTAATTTTGATTGCAATATACATCTTTGACAATTTATCAGGCTTTTGTTTCCTGTCTGGTGTATTCCAGTCATGAATTTTTAAATTCATAGGACGTAATTTCCTATGAATTTAAAAAAATACGGCATATCCTGCCGGACACACCGCATTTTCATATTTCTGTTTATTTTAATGCTGCAGGATTGATCTTCTTTGTGCGGATATCCTCTTTTAACAGTGCAAGGAAATCTTCCCTGGAAACTGTGGTGGAATTCTGCTCTCCATGCAGTCTGTAACTTACGGTTCCGTCAGCTGCTTCGTTCTTACCAAGTACTAACAGATACGGCACTTTCTCCATCTGTGCTTCACGGATACGGTAGCCGAGTTTCTCGTTTCTCTCATCGATCTCAACACGGATTCCGTTATCATCGAGATATTTGTATAAGTCATGTGAGTATGCGTTAAGTTCCTCATCCTCATTTTTTACCGGAAGGATCTTAGCCTGAACCGGAGCTAACCATAACGGCAGGTTTCCTTTTGTCTCCTCTAAAATATATGCCATGAAACGGTCGAGGGAACCAAGGATCGCTCTGTGTAAAACGACCGGCGTTTTCTTTGTTCCGTCACTGTCAATATAGGACAGATTGAATTTTGCCGGCAGACAGAAGTCTAACTGGCAGGTGGAAAGTGTATACTCATTACCGATCGCCGGTTTTACGTTTACATCCAGTTTCGGTCCGTAGAAAGCAGCCTCACCGATCTCCTCTGTATACTCAATACCGATATCATCAAGTACTTTGCGGAGTGCGTTCTCTGCGTTGTTCCACATCTCATCATCATCATGATATTTTACTTTATCTTCCGGATCTCTTAGGGAGAGTACACAGCGGTAATCTGTGATATTGAAATCTTTGTAAGTATCAAAGATCAGCTCAACCACTTTTGCAAACTCTGATTCGATCTGCTCCGGTGTTACAAATAAATGTGCATCATTCTGGCAGAAATGTCTTCCTCTCTCGATACCCTTTAAAGTACCACTTGCCTCAAAACGGAAGTCGTGTGCGATCTCACCGATACGGATCGGAAGATCTTTATAGGAATGCATTCTGTTTGCGTAGATCATCATGTGATGCGGGCAGTTCATCGGACGGAGTACGAAAGACTCTCCCTCAACTTCCATTGCCGGGAACATGTTCTCTTTGTAGTGATCCCAGTGACCGGAAGTCTTGTACAGATTTACCGTACCGACACAAGGTGTCATAACATGCAGATAACCAAGTTTGCGCTCTTTTGCTTTGATATAATTTTCAAGCTCCTGCCATACGGTATATCCCTTTGGAAGAAACATCGGAAGTCCACGTCCAACCAGATCATCGGACATGAACAGGTGCATCTCTTTGCCGATCTTTCTGTGGTCACGGTCTTTCGCTTCCTCTAAGAGTTTTAAATGCTCCTCTAACTCTTCTGCGGTCGGGAAACATACACCGTAGATACGCTGCATTACATGATTATTTGCATCACCTTTCCAGTAAACACCGGAATATTTGATCAGCTTAAAGTTTTTACATAACTTGGTATTGTCGACATGCGGTCCACGGCAGAGATCTGTGAAATCGCCCTGATCGTAAACGGAAATGTTTCCATCCTCCAGGCCATCGATTAAGTCAAGCTTATACTCATCATCTTTGAACAGCTCTAATGCTTCTGCCTTTGAGATCTCACGTCTGTAAATCTTTTTACCTTCTTTGCAGACTTTTTTCATCTCTTTTTCGATCGCTGCGATCACATCATCATTGACAGCAGTATCGCCAAGATCGATATCATAATAAAATCCTTCTTTTACAACAGGTCCTACCCAGAACTTTGCGTTCGGATATAAGTGTTTTACTGCCTGTGCCATCACATGTGCACAGGAATGGTTGAGCGTATTCAGTCTCTCGTCTTCTTTAAAATCTACCATGATTAATCTCCTTTTCCTAAACTAAAAAGTCCCTTATACAGACAACTTATCTGTATAAGGGACGAATAAACATTTTTATCCGCGGTTCCACCCCGTTTATTTCCATGTGGAAAATCACTCATTTTGATGATAACGGAATCACCGGACCGGATTAGGGCCGCTCAGAGATGGTCTTCCTGAAGTTCCATTTTAAGATACTCACACCAAAATGTATCTCTCTCTTTAAAATTTCCGATCAGTACTCTTCTCTTCAATGCGTTTCTTTGATTTTATTTCATAGAATGCATTCTGTCAAGTTTATTCTTTCGTACATCACACCTCAATATATGGATATTCGTGGAAATAATCCATGATCAGTTCCACCATCTCCACATTGATTTCTTTGACCAGCGGACACTCCGTGTAAACATCATATCCACCGGCACCGCTGTAACGGTAATTGTTGAGACAGATCGTAAATTTATCATCATCAAGAACCGGTTTTCCGTCCTTTGACAATCCCTCGATCCGGCTGCCGATTGGATTCTCCGGGTTGATCTTAAAATCCACACCCATATAGTAGTCGTAATTATAGTGCTCGACTTTCGGAATCAGAAAACTGTCGGAAACACAGACATTTCCATCCTTATCATAAGCAAAATATTCCGCACTGCGCTCCATCACGGTCTTTAACTGTTTTCCGGTGATCTCGCAGACTACCAGCGTATTCGGATACGGGTATGTCGCAATAATATCGCGCGTGCTCACTTCACTGCGGAATCCGGCGATCTCATTGGCCAGACCGACCGATGAGAGCATTGCCCCGGAAAAATGAAGCTGGATGCGGTTTAAAAAGTCAGCGATCGGTGAGCCGTACAATGCCATTTTCACTTTCTCTTCCGGCAGGATCGCGCGGCTTAAATGACCGATCGGCTGGTTCAGCCATGCCTGCACCGCATTTTCTGTGGAACGGTACTTGTCCGCAAGCACCGTTCCCTTTGCCGCGTCTGACTGACGCAGTTCGGAGCGGATACTTTTTTCATGATCTGTCATCGTAACCTCCAGATACTGATACTCCTTCGCATTATCACAAGGCTGTACCGTATAAGTACAGGATATATCCCTTCCCGGCACGGACATATGCTGATGTCCGGTCAGTAAAATATCAAAATCCAGTTCCTTACAGATACGGTATCCGACATTTTCAGTCGTCTGGGACAATGTCTCTCCGCTCTCTAAGTCGCACTCAAAACCGCCGTGATAGATGCAGATCGTAAGGTCTGTCTGTTCTTTCATCTGCGCAAGTGCATTTTTTGCTGCCTCAAAAGGATCCGTGATGTGAATTCCTTTTAAATTTTCTTCTTTTTCCCAGATATTAACATAATCGGTCACAATACCCACGATGCCGACACGCAGTCCGTTTTTCATCGTATGAAGTTTCCATGGAAACAGGGTGTTTCCTTCCTCATCCATGATATTCTGGCACACACATACACCGTTATTTCTATTGCGATATGCCGCCTGATAATCTAGTCCGTAATTAAAGTCATGATTGCCAAGTGTATAATAATCGTATCCGCAGTCGTTCATAATATCTGCGATCACTTCCGGAGAGTTTGCAACCTGACGGCAGTAATAAGCAAAGGCGGAGCCTTGTAAAATATCTCCGCCATCTATGATGAGTGTCTCATCATCCTTGTTAAAATCTGCCGCACAGCCAAAAAGTCCTACCGGTTTTACATCCATATCCCCATAAGTCGTCGGATAAAAATATCCGTGCACATCTGAGGTAAAATAAACTTTTAACTTTTTCTGCTGCATGTTTTATCCCTTTCAATAACCTGCAAATTTGAGTATGCGACTCAAATTTGTG
>OHIR01001108.1_pt1 | contig 13419 bp, 7 predicted proteins | sample 1568301 | NCBI WGS metagenome assembly OHIR01 (sample SAMEA3879539, study PRJEB24766) | human gut metagenome | biome: human-associated habitat; feature: feces | place: USA | collected 1985/1987
ATAAACAGATGCAAATATCCATGCGATCCATTGAACAGGCCACGGAGAATCTTCGCCTGAATACGGACTACTACAAGGCCGGAACCTGTACGATGAATGACTTACTGGATGCTCAGACGCTTTTCCAGCAAAGTAAGGACCGCTATGTGGAGTCTTATGAGACTCTTCCACAGAATATTGTGCTCGGTTCGGAGACGGCTTCCACTGTAAGTTCCCGTGGTGTCTATAAATTTCCCGTACAGAAGGGAGCCAGTGTGATGTACGATGACCATCAGTGCTCCGGTTATGATGTGGAGTGTTGTTCCTGGTCGAATCTTCCCGATGAGGATTTTGCTTTGGCTGATGATTATGACTGGACAATCGGACAGTTCGTCTGGACAGGTTTTGATTATTTGGGTGAACCTTCTCCTTATAGTACGGATTCCTGGCCCAGCCACAGCTCCGTTTTCGGTATCATAGACTTGGCAAGCCTCCCCAAAGACCGTTTCTATCTGTACCGCAGCCTATGGAACAAGCAGGCAAATACCTTGCATGTCCTTCCGCACTGGACGTGGCCGGGCAGGGAAGGGGAGAATACTCCGGTTTTTGTTTACACCAGCTATCCCAGTGCCGAACTGTTCGTCAACGGAAAGAGTTATGGCAAACAGCGGAAACTTACTGCTGATGAAAGCCGTGCTTTGGAAGGTCAGGACTCCCTTGCTTTGCAGCGTCGCTATCGCTTGATGTGGATGGATGTTCCTTATGAACCGGGCGAAGTGAAAGTGGTAGCTTATGATGCTTCCGGCAAGCCTGCAGAAGAAAAGGTGATTCGTACCGCTGGCAAGCCCCATCATCTGGAGCTGGTTGCCGACCGCACCCGCTTGTCTGCCGATGGTAAGGACCTGGCATATATCACAGTCCGTGTCGTGGATAAGGACGGTAACCTTTGTCCGGCAGACAGCCGCATGGTAAACTTCTCGGTGAAGGGTGCCGGAAAATATCGCGCTGCTGCCAATGGAGATGCTACCAGCCTCGATTTGTTCCATTTGCCCAAGATGCCGGCTTTCAGCGGTCAGCTGACGGCTATTGTGCAGAGTGGCGAGCAAGCCGGTGAGATTGTGTTTGAGGCAAGGGCTAAAGGATTGAAGTCCGGAAAGCTGGTACTTTATACTTCAGAGAAATAAATAGCACTATTTGCTTCCACTCTACCACACCTGCTCTGTAACCCTTTGTTCATCGGTGTTTGAGGTGCGGTGGAAGCAACAGAAAAAGGTGGAAGCAAATTTTGCTTCCACCTCTGTTTTTAGGGCCGATATGATGTTAACTTGTTGTAATGTAACAAGTTAATATCATGTCGGCCATTTTGTTAATATCGTGTTAATGGCATATTAATATTGTGCAGACACGTTATTCATATCCTGAAAGTATGTTGCTTGGTTTATACATGCATGGCATTTCTTCAGTAAAAGCTTTGTGTTTCTTTTGTTTTGTCTTGATGTTGTGTAGTGCTTAACGGTCGTAAAGCGATTTGTTGATGGCCGTTGGCAGATCGCTTTACGGCCGTCAACAAATCGCCTAACGGTCGTTAGGCGGTGAAAATCTCTGTACTTCAGCAGAATAAACATATATGTTATGTGCAAGAATGCCACATGTAGAGTGGAGAGAAGCGCTGTATTATGATATATCAAGTGATTTTTCTATCTTGTGCAACCGCATGCAATCGTTTGCACTGTTCGTTTCCCACATTTTACACTCTCTTTATACTTTACTAAGGTAATAAAGCATATTTTTGTTGCGTCATGCTTTGGGTACTTGAAAGACGTTAGAAAGCGAAAGTACGAAAATTATTTTTCGAATAATATATATAGGTAATTAATATTGTTAACTTTAATTTTTTAAATGCATGAAGCAAGTTAATCTTAGAATCTGTCAAACGATTCTTACCCTAATGTTAGGGTTATTCTTGTCTGTAGGCGCTTATGCACAGAACATCACCGTGAAAGGGCATGTAAAAGATGCTTTGGGAGGAGTGATAGGCGCAAATGTAGTGGAAAAAGGAAATTCCACGAATGGTACAATCACTGACCTTGATGGTAATTTTACATTGACAGTTCCTCAGGGAGCTACGTTGGTCGTGTCTTTTATCGGATACAAGACGCAAGAAGTAGCTGCTGCTCCTTCAGTAATTATTACATTACAAGATGATGCGGAATTGTTGGGCGAGGTGGTCGTAATTGGTTACGGTACAGCCAAAAAGAATGATTTGACTGGGTCTGTTACGGCTATTAGTGCAGATAAAATGGTAAAAGGTGCTGTTACATCTGCTACTGATATGTTGGTTGGTAAAGCTGCCGGTGTAAGTGTGATTACTGACGGTGGTGCTCCGGGAGCTGGTGCTACAATTCGTGTGCGTGGCGCTTCTTCTATGTCTGCATCCAATAATCCGTTGATTGTTATTGACGGTGTGCCTGTAGATGACGGTGGTATTAATGGTATGTCAAATCCTTTGGCTACTGTCCATCCCAATGATATTGAGACTTTTACTATTTTGAAAGATGCTTCTGCAACAGCCATTTATGGTTCTCGTGCATCTAACGGTGTTATTATTATTAATACTAAAAAAGGAAAGTCTGGACGTGTACAAGTTGGTTATAGTGGTACATTCTCTATTAATACAAGACCCAATAAAGTAGATGTAATGTCTGCAAATGAATTTAGAGAATTTGTGACTTCTAAATTCGGTGAATCAAGTGCTCAGTTTAAAGCATTAGGTCAGGCAAATACTGATTGGCAGGATGAAATATTCAAAACCTCTTTCAGTACAGACCACAATGTTAATGTTTCTGGTGCTATACCACACATGCCCTATCGTGTATCAGTTTCTTATACCAATGAAAATGGTATATTGAAGACTTCTAATATGGAGCGTTTGACTGGTGCTATTAGCTTGAATCCTAATTTCTTTGATAAGAAATTGAATATTCAGTTGAATGTGAAAGGTATTTATAATACAAACCGTTTTGCAGATACTGGTGCAATAGGTATGGCGACGCAATATGATCCGACACAGCCTATTTACATGGATGGAAATCCCTATGGTAACGGCTACTTTATGTATATGAAAAGTGGCAATAATCCTACACCGGTTGATATTGGTTTGGCTAATCCCGTTTCTATTTTAGATTCAAAGCATGACGAATCAACTGTTTATAGAAGTATTGGTAATGCACAAATTGACTATAAGTTTCATTTCCTGCCCGAATTGAGAGCAAACTTGAATTTAGGTTACGACGTGTCTAAGAGTGAAGGTGATGTTATTATAGAAGATAATGCTCCTATGACTTGGTGCCAAGGTAACTATAAAACTGGGTTTGGGGAAAATAGCAGCTATTATCAATTGAAGCGGAATACATTGCTGGATTTCTATTTGAATTATGCTAAAGAGTTTGGTGCACATCATGTCGATGTTATGGCGGGTTATTCTTGGCAGCATTTCTATAATTCTACATGGACCAAATATCCTTATTCTACAGTAAAAGCTGAAGAAACTGGTAAGGAATTCTATAAGGATATGGAAGATTATTCAACTGAAAACTATCTTGTTTCTTTCTTTGGGCGTTTGAATTATACATTATTGAATCGTTATTTGGTGACATTTACCTTGCGTAATGATGGTTCTTCACGTTTCAATAAAGACAATCGTTGGGGATTATTTCCTTCAGTTGCTTTGGCATGGAAGATGAAAGAAGAGAATTTCTTGAAGGGAGTGGATTGGCTTTCTGATTTGAAGTTGCGTTTGGGCTATGGTATTACTGGTCAGCAAAACCTGAATAATGGTGACTATCCTTATATGGCTCGCTATATGTATTCCAAAGCTGGAGCAAATTATTATTTTGGTAACAACAAGTATTCATTGATTGCTCCTCAAGCTTATGATGAAAACTTGAAATGGGAAGAAACTACAACTTACAATATTGGATTGGATTTCGGTGTATTGAACAACAAATTGACAGGTACTCTTGATTTGTATTATCGTAAAACTGATGATTTGCTGAATACGGTTACAGCTCCTGCCGGTACAAACTTTAGTAACCAGTTGTTGACGAATGTAGGTACATTGGAGAATAAAGGTATTGAACTTACTTTGACGGCTCATCCTATCACGACAAAAGATTGGGACTGGACATTGAGTTATAACATCTCTTATAATAAAAATGAAATTACCAAATTGACATTTAATGATGACCCGGCTTATAAAGGTGTGATTCATACTGGTATTGATGGAGCAACCGGTTATAATATCATGATAAATGCTGTTGATCATCCTTATAATTCATTCTATGTATGGGAACAACTTTATGATAAGGCTGGAAATCCGATAGAAGGTGCTTATGTTGATCAAAATGGGGATAATAAAATAGACGAAGAAGATTTGGTCGCTTACAAAAAGTCTGCTCCTGACGTATTTATGGGATTAACTTCTCAATTGTCTTATAAGAATTGGGATTTGTCATTTGCTTTGCGTGCAAGTATTGGAAACTATGCTTATAACAATGTACAATCCAATCGTGAGGCTTGGGATGGTTCACAAATGTATGACCAAACTGGTTTCTTGAAAAATCGTTTGACTTCTGCATGGAAAACAAATTTCAAGACAGGGCAATATCGTTCTAGTTACTATGTTCAGAATGCTTCTTTTGTACGGATGGACAATATTTCATTAGGATACACTTTTAACAAGCTGTTCAATGATAAACAAAGTGCACGTGTTTATGTCACGGTACAGAATCCGTTTGTTATTACCAAATATGATGGTTTGGATCCTGAAATTAGCGGTAGTGGAGTTGATAATAATATCTATCCTCGCCCTCGTGTATTTATGTTAGGCTTGAATCTTAATTTTTAATCAATGAAGTTATGAAAATATTAAAATATAAATATATATTGTCGGCAGCCCTTTTGAGTACGATGTTAGGGGTTACCTCTTGTGTGAACGATCTGGATACGGTTCCATTGGATAAGGATGAATTGGTTTCGGATGTCGTTTTTGGAAAGGAGATAGGAGCTTATGAACAAAGTTTGGCTAAAATATATGCAGGTTTGGTAATAGGTGGTAATGCAGGTGGAGACTCAGACCAGGATGTTGTCGGCATTGACGGTGGTTCTCAGGCTTCATTTATTCGCGTATTGTGGAATATGCAGGAATTGGCTTCTGATATCGCTCATTGTTGCTGGAATGATCCTGGTATTCCAGACTTCAATCATATTTCTTGGGCTGCTTCAAGTCCATGGATCAAAGGATCATATTATCGTTTGTATTATCAGATTAACTTGTCAAATGCGTTTTTACGTGAAACAACTGATGATAAACTTGCCTCACGAGGTTGTTCAGAGCAAGTAAAGGCTTCTATTAAAACTTTCCGTGCAGAAGCTCGTTTTATGCGTGCTTTGATGTATCTGTATGCTTTGGATTTGTATCGTAATGTTCCGTTTGTAGATGAAAACAGCCCTATTGGTAGCGTTCGTCCACAACAAATTATGAAAGATCAATTATTTGAATACATTGAAAGTGAAATGTTGGCATGTGAAAGTGATATGCTTGATCCTGTAGTTGGATTTAATGATAATTATGGACATGCTAATAAAGCTGCTCTGTGGGCTGCATTGTCTCGCTTGTATTTGAATGCAGACACGTATGTAGGTGTAAATAAATATACTGAATGTGTGACTTATTCTAAAAAGATTATTTCAGCAGGTTACCAATTGGAACCGGTTTATGGCGATATGTTCAAAGCTGATAATGACCAATCCAAAGAGATGATTTTCCCATTGAGATATGAAGGTGAAGATACAATGACCTGGGGAGGTATGACAGCTTTGTTATGCTGGGGTTCTGCTGATTTTCAAGAAGAAACGAATGCAAAGGGAGGTTGGCAAGGTGTTAGAGCTAAGTCGTCTTTATATAATATCTTTGAAAAAGAGGATAGCAGTGATAAGGATACTCGTAAAGCAATGTTGCGTACAGAAGCTACCACAAATATTGAGATCACAAATGAAGCTGATTTTGTCAATAATGGCATTCCCGTTACCAAGTTTTATAATGTGAATAAAGATGGAAGTAAACCTGCATCTGCGGAAGCTTGGACAGATTATCCATTATTCCGTTTAGGTGAAATCTATTTGAATTTAGCAGAAGCTGTTCTTCGTGGCGGACAAGGAGCAACAAAAACAGAGGCTTTGGGATATGTAAATGATTTGCGTAAACGTGCATATTCAGACAAGGCGTCCGCACCTATTTCCGATAGTGATTTTACTTTGGACTTTATGATGGATGAACGCGCACGTGAGCTATTCTACGAAGCTCAAAGACGTACAGATTTGATTCGCTTCGGTAAATATACTTCTGCTGATTATGTTTGGCCATGGAAGGGTGGAGTTGCGGCAGGAAAATCTGTTGAAAGCTTTTATCAAGTGTTCCCCTTGCCTTCAGACGATGTTGGTTCTAATCAGAACCTGGTACAGAATGAAGGATACTAATATTAATGATTAAACATGAATGATATGAAGACAAAATATATTTATTTACTTTTGGCTGGAATCTTCGCATTGATGTCTTGTGAGGAGGATGCTACCCCCATATTGGAATTGAAGACTGCTGCTGCATTGCATGCGCTTTCCCAAACAGACATTACTATTACTAAAGACAATAAGGATGCGCAATTTCCGGAAATAGCTTGGGATAAGGCAGATTATGGAGTTTCTGCAGTAGTTAATTATGTTGTAACTCTAACAAATACTTCTACCAATAAGAGTATTGTAATAGGAGAAACAGGGGATGCAAAACTGGCATTTACAAATAGTGAAATGAATTCTTTATTGGCTAAGGTAGGAGCATATCCGGGGCAAACGTATGATTTTACTGTTTCTTTGGTTTCTGAGGCATATGATGCTTATACTGATGCAGCTAGTAACTCAATAACTTTTAAGGCTACACCTTATGACCCTAATGTAGATAATATTACATGGAAGTATGCTTATGTAGCTGTTGGCTATCCTGATTGGGACTACACTACTGCCTATTTGATAGGTGACCCTGACGGTGATGGCATTTATAGTGGTTATGCCAATTTTGATGGTGCTGTTTCTTATGCAATCATTGATGGTGCAGACCTTACGAAAGTATTGGCTAAAGATCAGCAAGTTACTGCTGATGGTAAAGGTTTCATTGAAATTACTTTAGATGCAGAAGGTAAGGTAACCCAATCAGAGAAAGGGCTGGTTTGGGGAGTAATTGGAGATGCTACGTCTAGTGGTTGGGACAAAGATACCCAGATGGAATACGATACCACTACTCGTCTTTGGACAGTGGTTACTCCGTTGCTCGATAAGGAATTCAAATTTAGAGCCAATAATGACTGGGGATTCAATTATGGAGCAGAAGAAGGTAAACTTTCTGAGTTGGCCGGTAACTTGGTTGCTGGAGGTCAAAATTTCAAAGTGGTAAAGGCAAGTCCCTATATTATTACTTTAAATTTGACTAATGCAGGAAAATATACTTATAGTATGGAAGAAACAACGATTGAGCTTTCTAGCTCTGCAATGACATTGCCTGGTAGCTATCAGAGTGGTGATGGTTGGAAGCCGGAAGCTGATGATTGCTATAAGGTAGAATCTGCAGCTCGTGATTTCAAATATACTGGCACTCACTATTTCCCTGCCGATACAGAATTCAAGTTCTATGATTCTGGTACGTGGATTGGTGTTGTTGGAGATATTACTTGGAATGAGGCTAAGACATCAACTACGTTTGTTATCGGTGATGGCGGTAATGTTAAGATTGAGGCTGCCGGTTATTATCGAGTAGGTGCCGATACTAAGAAGATGGTTGCTACTTTGGATAAGACAGGTTGGGAGATTATTGGTGATGCTACTCCTGGTGGATGGGATAAAGGTACTTTAATGGATTATGATGCTGAAACGCAAAAGTGGTCGGTGACTGTTACATTAGGTGATGGTGAAATGAAATTCAGATGGGATGCAGCTTGGACTATAAACTTTGGTGGTAGTTTAGGTGCGCTGACGCAGGATGGTGGAAATATTAAAGTTTCAGCTGGAACATACACGATTGTATTGGATCCAGAAGCTAAGAATGCTACAATGACAGCCAATTAAGGCTCTCTTATTTATAGAAAAAGGATTAAGGGGGGGACCTTTAATCCTTTTTTATTTGTCAGACCAATGAATTGTAAATAGATGAGGAATTTATTTTATACTATACTTGTATTATTGACAGTGTATGCTTGTGCCGGAAAACGCGAGATAGTTACTGAACAAAAGCAAGTATTACCTGCTGTAGAAGACGTTGTGATGTACGAAATCAATCCACGTGTTTTTGCTCTGAAGAATGCATTTAATGTCATATCAAAACATCTTGATTCTATTCAGTTTTTGGGTGTTAATGTTGTTTGGTTTATGCCAATCTATGAGATTGGTGAGGTAAATACGGTGAATTCTCCTTATTGTATCAAAGATTATAAAAGAATAAATCCTGAATTTGGAACAGTAGAAGAATTTAAGCGTTTAGTGGAATTATGCCATGAAAAAGGAATAAGTGTAATTTTAGATTGGGTTGCTAATCATACATCTTGGGACCATGCTTGGATTAAAGAACATAAAGAGTGGTATACTCAGGATAGTATCGGAAATATAATTTCTCCTGCAGGAACGGGATGGAATGATGTGGCAGATTTGAACTACGATAATGCAGATATGTGCCTTGCAATGATTGATGCTATGAAATATTGGATACAAGAAGTTGGTGTAGATGGTTTTCGCTGTGATGCTGCTGATTATGTTCCATATACTTTCTGGAAGCAAGCTGTTGATTCTCTGAGGGCTATTCCAAATCGGAAATTGTTAATGTTGGCAGAAGGTAAGCGCAAAGATCATTTTGATGCAGGATTTGATATGAACTATGCTTGGGATTTGATGGAGGCGATGCGGGATGTTTTCGTTAATGATAGTAGTGCGGCACGCTTGTTGGAGGTGGATTGGAGCGAGTATGACTCAATTCCGGCAGGAAAAATGAAATTACGTTTTATTACCAATCATGATGAGGCTTCTAAAATGTCGCCAATTGTGGAGTTAGGAAGTGAAAGGGCAGCTATGGCTGCTTTTGTTGGAACCGTTTTTTTGCATGGTGGAGCATTGATTTATAGTTCACAAGAAATTGGACATGAGGCTCCTATTAATTTTTTTGCATATACATCCGTGGATTGGTCCGAATGTTCGGATATTTATCAAGAATATGGGTGTTTAATGGGATTGTATAATAAATATCCTGCACTTCGGAAAGGAATATTAACTGGGTATCCTGCTTCAGACGTCTTGATGTATCAGAAAAGTGATGGTAAAGATGCTTTTATGATATTGGTTAATGTGCGTAATAGAGATGTTTCTGTTATTTTACCGGAGGGTTGGAAGCATCATGTAGCTACTGATATTTACGAAAATAAACCTCTGGAATTGATGAATGAAATTAAACTGAATGCATTAGAGTATAGAATAATTAGATTCTGACGGCTGGATTTTAATAAAAGAGGAGACCCTATACTATTATATTGTGTAAGGTCTCCTCTTTCTGTTTGATATGCAAACGTTTTCGTGATATTGTTCTCGTTTTCCTTTACGTTAATTGATTTGCCCTTTCTTTTCCGGTTATATTTGTGAAGTGATAACTTTAAATACTTCATATTATGAAAATTATCGTTCAACGTGAGAATCTTGTTTTATGGCATTTGATATGCTTCAGCGTGCTGCTGGCATTCACGGCATGTAGTGACAACAAAGAGGAGTTTCAGGAATATTTGACTCCTGCCTCCGGTAGTGAAGCTATTTTTGAACAAGGTTTTAGCTTTGCTGAAGCTGCTTCTTCACAAAGTGTCAGTTTTGAGGCCGGATATCAATGGACTGCTGAGCTGAGTGGTGAGGATATTGGCTGGTGCAGTATCAATCCGGCAAAAGGCTTGTCAGGAAAAGCTACGATTATGGTTTCTGTTGCTAAAAATGAAACTGGAATAGCGCGTACAGCACAATTGAATATTATATCCGGTTCAAAAAGGGAAGAAATATCCGTCACTCAAGCTGCCAATGCAATTGCAATTCCTGCTGGTCTGAGTTATACACCGGTGGTACCAGATGCTGATCAGCCTCTTGTCATTACGTTTAAAGCGGATACAAAGTCTGCCCTCTATGAGTATAAAGGAGATGTGTATGTACATATTGGTGTTGTCAGTGAAGGTCGTTGGCAATTCGTGCCTGCAGAGTGGGCAGAAAACAAAGATAAATGTAAGATGACTTTATCTGAGGCTAATATTTGGAGTATTACATTGAGTCCGAATATCCGGGAGTGGTTTGGGAGTGGAAAGACACCGGTGAACCAACTTGGAATAGTGATTCGTAGTGCGGATGGTAGTAAAAAAGGAATAGATACTGATTCCTTTATAGCGGTAACTGATACAAAATATGAAGGATTTGTACCCGGTGAGATTAAAACTGCCGCTGTACCGGCTGATATGGTCGAAGGTATCAACATAATGGATAATTCTACAGTGACACTGGTACTTTATGATAAAGATGTGAATGGAAATCATAAGGATTTTGCACATGTTGTGGGTGACTTTAACAATTGGACCTTAAGTAATGACGAAAAGTCGCAGATGTATCGTGATGATGCTTCCGGATGTTGGTGGATTACGTTGGCGGGGTTAGATGCTGGTAAAGAGTATGCTTTCCAATACTATGTGGGTACAAAGGAAGGTGAAGTAATTCATTTGGCAGATGCTTATACTGAAAAAATACTGGATCCTGATAATGATAAAGATATTTCAGCTTCTACCTATAATGAAAACCTGGTTTATCCTAAGGGAGGGGTAGGAATCGTTTCGACCTTCAAGATACAGAAAGATAGTTATAACTGGAAGTATAATGATTTTAAAATAGCAAATCCTGAGCAATTAGTGATATATGAATTGCACTTGCGCGACTTTACGGCTACGAGTGACATTAACGGTGCGATGGGAAAGCTTTCTTACTTGAAAGAAATGGGTGTCAACGCTATTGAGTTGATGCCGGTGCAGGAGTTTGACGGCAATGACAGTTGGGGGTATAATCCTTGTTTTTTCTTTGCGATGGATAAAGCTTATGGGACAAAAACAATGTATAAGCAGTTCATTGATGCTTGTCATGAGGCTGGTATGGCAGTTATTCTGGATGTGGTTTATAATCATGCTACAGGAAATAATCCGCTGGCTAAACTCTATTGGGATGGTGATAAGACTGCAAAGAATAATCCATACTTCAATGTGGAAGCACCTCATCCTTATAGCGTGTTCCATGATTTCAATCATGAAAGCCCATTGGTGCGTAAGTTTGTGAAGCGTAATCTGCAATTCTTGTTGAAGGAATATAAGGTGGATGGGTTCCGCTTTGACCTGACGAAAGGATTCACACAGACTTCTTGTACTGAAAGCACGGCATCCAATTACGATGCAAGTCGCATTGCTATCCTAAAGGATTATAATGCTGCCATCAAGGAAGTGAAAGAGGGCTCTTATGTTATCCTGGAGCATTTCTGTGATTCAAAGGAAGAAAATGAACTGGCAGCTGATGGTATGCACTTATGGCGTAACTTGAATAATGCCTATTGTCAGTCGGCTATGGGGTATGCTGAAAATAGTTCTTTTAGTAGCCTTTATGAGAAAAACACTGCATGGGTAGGTTTTATGGAAAGCCATGATGAAGAACGCACAGCTTACAAACAGTCGCAATGGGGTGATGGTGTGCTGAAAACCGACCTTGATGCCCGTATGAATCAGTTGGCACTAAATACAACTTTCTTCCTTACCGTTCCTGGTCCTAAGATGGTTTGGCAGTTCGGAGAGATGGGATATGACATCTCTATTGAAGAGAATGGCCGTACCGGTAGGAAGCCTTTGCATTGGGAATATTTAGATAACGCCGATCGTAAAGGGCTGCACGATGTTTATGCAGGTTTGATGAAGCTGCGCAATGCTCATCCGGAGTTGTTTGATGCAAATGCAACTTTGACATGGAAGGTGGAAACTTCTGATTGGGACAACGGTCGTTCATTGTTGGTAGAAAGTGTAACGGGCAAGCAGCTGGTTGTTATGGGCAACTTTACGCATAATGCGGTTGATGTAGCTTTCCCGGCAACAGCTGGTAACTGGACCAATTATTTTACCGGAAAGAGTGAAACAATAAATACACAGGTCAATGTACCGGCTCATGGATATGTGGTCTACACTAATTTCTGATTTCGGTAAGAATCATTCATACATCTTTATCAGCACCCGATTCAGCCAGTTCCAACGGAAACGGAACCAGCGTCGGGTGCTGCTTTGTTTTCCTCCAAAGCGGAGAACGAATTCACGGTAGCCATGTTTACGGAAGGGAAGTCCCACGTCCATGAACTCTAAGTGGCGGTATCCGCGTTGTTTGGCATCATCCAGTGCTTTCCATACGGCAAGAATCCCCGGATATTGCAGGGCATAAGTCTTGCGCATGCCACCAGAGAACCATAGATAGGCGCTGTCATCTGAATAAATGCATGCGCTGCCACCGATAATCTTCTCCTTATAAATGACGATGAAGATTTTGCTTTGCTGCCCTTTTGTCAACTGGTTTTCGAGATGCTGAAAGAACTTGATGCTGGGGAAGTGGCGCCGTATCTTGGAAGAATATACGTGGCGCAACATCTGGGCAAAACAGAGAATCTCCTCTTTGGTACGTGCTTCCCGTACTTGGGCGCCGTTTTTGAGCCCTTTCTTTATTTGCCGGATACGTGACGGGCTGAAACGCTCTTCCACCTTTTCGACGCTGTGCAGCGAGTTGCGTACCCGCAGCCAATTGATGGCGATGTATTGGTTGTCTCGGAAAGATTTGTATCCGAACATGGCATTTTCCAGGTTGCGGAACTCGATGAGAAAAGAATCGCGCAATGCTTCATTGGTAAGCCTTTGCAGCATGTCACTGAAGATAATCTCTTTGTCTGCCTCGTTATTGAAATATTCTCCCGTACCGTACACCTCACATCTTTTGATGATGCCGGGTGGAAACATGCGGACACTTTTACGTATGGCGGCAAGCAGTTTCGCAACGGGCTTGTCATCTTCGGATGCCACAATGAGTATGGGGGTATACCCCGGAGTTTCCTCGTAGATTCGGAACAACTCTGTGGAATGGAAGGTGTTGGTGCCTGGCAGGTCAGGAACCTTGCTCCCACGGTAATATGTAGTGAGTTTCAAAGGCATGGTCTGCAAATTTAAAAAATAATCTCGTATCTTTGCAAAAATTATTGTTAATGTGTCGATGTGCACATTAGCATATTAGCACATAAAATCATTATGGAAAGTTTCAGTG
>OHIR01001118.1_pt1 | contig 13265 bp, 13 predicted proteins | sample 1568301 | NCBI WGS metagenome assembly OHIR01 (sample SAMEA3879539, study PRJEB24766) | human gut metagenome | biome: human-associated habitat; feature: feces | place: USA | collected 1985/1987
CGCTCTTGAGCAGGCCCATCTGGTAGGTGCCGGCCTCGGTCACGCCCACATGCAGGGGGTAATCGGTCACAGCGCTCAGCTGGCGGTAGGCCTCCATCATGCGGGGCACGTTGGAGTTCTTGATGGAGATGACGATGTTGTTGAAATCGAACTTCTCCAGCAGGCGGACATGGTACAGGGCGCTTTCCACCATGGCCTCGGGCACGGGTGCGCCGTACTTTGCCAGGATGTGCTTTTCCAGGCTGCCGCCGTTCACACCGATGCGGATGGGGATGTTCTTCTGCTGGCAGGCCTGCACCACGGCCTTGACCCGGTCGTCGTCGCCGATGTTGCCGGGGTTGATGCGGATCTTGTCCACACCAACGTCGGCGCAGGCCAGCGCTGCCTTGTAGTCAAAGTGGATATCCGCCACGATGGGGATGTTCACCGCGTTCTTCACGGCCTCGATGCACTTGGCATCCGCCGCGCTGGGGCAGGTCACACGCAGGATCTGGCAGCCCGCCGCCTCACAGCGCTTTGCCTGGGCAACGTTGCCCTCAATGTCCTCCACGGGGACATTCAGCATGGTCTGCACCGCAATGGGGTTGTTGCCGCCAATGGTCACATTGCCGATTTTCACTTCTCGTTTCAGCTGCCGCATGGTCGTTTTCCTTTCCGTATCACATTGCCCCGGTAATGAGCCGGAGGATATCGTTGTAAGTTGCAAAAATCATCAGCCCGAACAGCAGCGCAAAGGCTGCCACGGTCAGGCCGCTCTGGATCTTTTCGGGCACGGCATGGCCGGTCACGCCCTCAATGAGCAGGAACACCACTTTGCCGCCGTCCAGCGCCGGGAAGGGCAGCAGGTTGAAGATGCCCACATTCACGGTGATGAGCGCCAGCATCTCCAGCAGGTCCTGCCAGCCGTAGCTGGCGGCCTGCCCGATGGCCGTTACGATGCCCACCGGGCCGGAGAGGTCGTTGATGCTCTCCCGCCCCCGCAGCAGGTCGGAGAGGGAGGCAAAGATGATGCGCCCGTAGTAGAGCACACTGTTGCCCGCCTCTTTCAGCACGTTCAGCGGTGTTTTTTTGATGCCGTAGACCGTAAAGCCCAGGCTCATGTGGGTCTCGCCCTTGTCATCCTGCCAGGTGTCGAACTGCACACCGGGCAGCTCCACCTTTTTGCCGTCCCGCAGAACGGTGAAATCGGCGGTGTAGTCCTCCGTGCGCATCAGCTCATAGAGGATATCGTTTGCCACAAAGCAGCGGCGGCCATTCACCGCAAGGATCTTATCCCCTGCCTGCAGGCCGGTCTGGCCGCAGAGGGCGTTCTCCTCCACCTGATAGAGGACCTTGCTGGTAATGGGCTCGTTCTGGGCCGTGATGAGGATGGCCATGACCACAAAGCCCAGCACAAAGTTCATCCCGGCACCCGCCAGCATGATGAGGGCCCGCTGCCAGACAGGGGCCTCATTCAGCGGGATGCCCGAGGGAGAAACCTCTCCGTCAGAGCCTGTCGGCTCTGCCACCTCCCCTGATAGGGGAGGCAAGTCAGGCTTCCCGGCATCTGTCTTGGCTCCCCTACTAGGGGAGCTGTCCGCATCAGAATGCGGACTGAGAGGTTCCTCGTTAGTGTTCTCCTCCGCCTGCTTGCTCTCGGGGCTTTCCTCCCCTTCCAGCGCCACAAAGCCGCCCACGGGCAGGGCGCGGATGCTGTACTGGGTGCCCTTGCGCACCCATTTGCACAGCACCGGCCCCATGCCGATGGAGAACTCGTTGACCTGCACACCGCAGAGCTTTGCCACCATGAAGTGGCCGAACTCATGGATGGCGATCACGGCGCTGAACACGAACACCGCAGCAATAAAGGTGACAATAAAAGACATCAGTTCTCCTTACAGGTGCGCTCTCACAAAGGCGCGGGCCATCTTGTCGCACTCATACACATCGGCCAGGGTGTAATCGCCGCCAAAGCTGTCGCTGTCCACAACAGCCTCCACCAGTCGGCCGATATCGAGGAAGCCGATCTTATCCTCGAGGAAGAGCTTGACTGCCTCTTCGTTGGCACCGTTGGCGGCGCAGGGGCCCAGACCGCCCTTCTTGATGGCCTTTTTGCAGGCAGCCAGGCAGCGGAAGGTCTCCTCGTCGGCCACATCGAAGGTCAGCAGCTTCAGGGTGGTAAAGTCCAGCTCGGGCACCACACCGGGCACACGGGTCGGGTAGGTCAGGGCGTACTGGATGGGGATGCGCATATCGGGCACGCCCAGCTGGGCGATGATGGAGTTATCGCTGTACTGCACGGCAGAGTGGACAATGCTCTGGCGCTGCACCACGATCTGGATCTTCTCGGGAGGCAGGCCGAACAGCCAGACCGCCTCGATCAGCTCCAGGCCCTTGTTCATCAGGGTGGCGGAGTCGATGGTGATCTTGGCACCCATGTTCCAGTTGGGGTGCTTGAGGGCATCGGCCTTGGTCTTGCCCCGCAGTTCCTCGGTCTTCATGCCGAAGAAGGGGCCGCCGGAGGCCGTGAGCAGGATCTTGGTCAGGCTCTTGGCGCTCTCCTTGTCCTGCAGGCACTGGAAGATGGCGGAGTGCTCACTGTCCACAGGCAGCAGCTTCACGCCGTGCTTTGCCACGGCCTGGGTCACCAGGTGACCGCCCGTGACAAGGCTCTCCTTGTTGGCAAGGGCCAGATCGTGGCCGCTCTCAATGGCGGTCAGGCTGGCACCCAGACCGGCGATGCCCACCACACTGTTCAGCACCACATCGGGGCCGTCCATGGCGGCCAGCTCCTTCAGGCCCTCGGGGCCGGTCAGCAGCCGGGGGGCGTTGGCACGGCCCGCCAGAGCCGCGTCCAGCCGGGCGGCGGCATCGGGGTTGGTCATGCAGACATACCGGGGGTGGAACTCCTCGATCTGCTCCAGGATCTTCTCCACATGGCTGTGGGCGGAAAGGCCGAACACCTCATACCCCTGGGCACGGATAACATCCAGGCTCTGGGTGCCGATGGAACCGGTAGAACCCAGCAGCGTGATTTTTTTAGACATAAGCTACCTCCTGCATTCAGTGATAGAAAACAGCGATGACCACCATGGTGACGAACGGCGCAATGAACATGACGCTGTCGAAGCGGTCCAGAATACCGCCGTGGCCCGGGAAGATGGTGCCATAATCCTTGATGCCGCACTGGCGCTTGACCACGCTGGCGAACAGGTCGCCGTAGATGCCCAGCACAGCGGCCACGCAGGCCAGCAGGGCAATGATCACGTACATCGAAACGCCGATGTTGGTGCGGGTGAACGCCTCCATCCGGTTGGCCGCAATGGAGTAGATGACGGTGGCGATCACACCGAACACCATGGTGCCCAGCACGCCGCCAATGGCTCCCTCCACGGTCTTTTTGGGGCTGACCACGGGGCAGAGTTTGTGCTTGCCAAAGGCTCTGCCTGCAAAGTAGGCGCAGGTATCGCCGCCCCAGGCAAAGCAGAGGATGAGCAGAATAAAGAACATCGCGTCATAGCCGTAGGTCTCCACCGGCAGCAGCTCCTTCAAACGGATAAAGGAGTAAAAGCAGAAGATCACGATGCCGGAAAACATCACCAGACCGCTGGCTTTTGCAAAATCCACCTGTGCGTTGCGCACCACCAGATAGATGCCGAAGAACAGCACCATCAAAAAGGAGGCCGGCATGACCAGCCGCCGCCACACCTGATAGCTGGACAGCATGATCAGCAGGGTGTAGGGCACGAACACGGCGTACATGGGCCATTCCTTTCTGCCGAAGCCCAGGGCCTTGAAGACCTCGTGGATGGCGATCAGGGTGATGGCGGCAATGACAAAATTGAACACCAGCGTGTCAAAGGTGAACAGCACCCCGATCAGGACGAGGATGCCCACAATTGCGGTTATGATACGAGTTTTCATTCAAATTTCTCCTTTTGGGAATTGCAAGGGTCAGATGCCGCCAAACCGGCGGGAGCGCTTGTTGAACTCCGTGATGGCGGCATCCAGGTCATCACGGGTGAAATCAGGCCAGAGCACATCCATCTCCACCAGTTCGGCGTAAGCAGCCTGCCAGAGCATGAAGTTGGAAAGGCGCTTCTCGCCCGAGGGACGCAGGATGAAATCCGGGTCCTTCTGGCCGGCGGTATACATGTGGTCGCTCATCATCTCTTCGGTGATGTCCTCGGGCTTGAGGGTGCCCTCTGCCACCTGCTGGGCCAGCTGCCGGGCGGCCCGCACGATCTCGGGGCGGCCGCCGTAGTTCACGGCAATGTTCAGGGTCATGCCGGTCTTGGCGGCAGAGTCCTCCTCCAGCTCGTTCATCAGCTTCTGGAGCTTTGCATCCAGCGCGGCCCGGTCGCCCAGGAACTTGATGCGGATGTTGCGGTCCTTATAGTTGAAGCCCTTGAGCAGATACTCGCCGAACAGCTTCATAATGGCAGAGACCTCTTCCAGCGGGCGCTTCCAGTTCTCGGTAGAGAAGGCGTAGAAGGTCACGGACGAAACGCCCAGCTCCTCGCAGTAGTTGGCGATATCCTGAAACACGGCGGCACCCTTTTTGTGGCCCGCGGTGCGGGGCAGGCCCCGCTGCTTGGCCCAGCGGCCATTGCCGTCCATGATGATGCCGATGGAAAGGCCCTCGGCAAATTCTTTGGGATGGTTCATAATCATTCTCCTGCGTTTGCGGGGCGGGGGTTCCCTGCCCCGGTTTCGGCAAAAAGTGCCGCGCACTCGTTCCAGCGCACGGCACCTCACACGTTTCGTTTCGCCGCGGCGATCAGACGGACATGATCTCCTTCTGCTTTTCCTCAACGGCTGCGTCGATGTTCTTGATATACTTATCGGTCAGCTTCTGAACCTCTTCTTCCATGGTCTTCTGGGTGTCCTCGGTCAGCTCACCGGCCTTCTTCATGGCCTTGGCCTTGTCCATAGCGTCACGGCGGACATTGCGCACGGCCACCTTGGCCTCCTCGCCCAGCTTGGCAACTTCCTTTGCCAGCTGCTTGCGGCGCTCCTCGGTGGGAGCCGGGAAGTTCAGGCGGATGGTGGAGCCGTCATCAATGGGGGTGATGCCCACATCGCTGGCCATGATGGCCTTGCTGATGGCGCGCAGCAGGGTGCGGTCCCAGGGGGTGATGGTCAGGGTGCGGGCCTCGCTCACGGCCACAGAGGCCACCTGCTGGATGGGAGTGGGGGCACCGTAGTAGTCCACGCTCACCTTGTCCAGAACGGCGGGGTTGGCGCGGCCTGCACGCACAGCGGCCAGCTCGCGGTCCAGATGCTCCACGGAGCTCTTCATCTTTTCTTCAAATGCCTTGGTGTTGCTGCTCATTGTCCTTTTCTCCTGTTATATATTGTTCTGCACAGGCGCTGTGATTGCTGCCTGTTCCATTCTATGGTACGGGGATGCGGGCTATGCTCAGCCCTCGTAGACCAGGGTGCCCACGTTCTCGCCCTGCACGGCCTTTGCAATGTTGTCCGGGTCGGCCAGGTCAAAGACCAGGATGGGGAGCTTGTTGTCGCGGCAGAGGGTGGCGGCAGTGCCGTCCATCACAGCCAGACGATCCTCCAGCACCTTGGTAAAGGTCAGGGTGTCGTACTTTTTGGCATCGGGGTACTTGTGGGGGTCCTTGTCGTACACGCCGTCCACCATGGTGGCCTTGAACATGATATCCGCACTCACCTCAACAGCACGCAGGGCCGTGGTGGTATCGGTAGAGAAGAAGGGGTTGCCGGTGCCGCCGCCGAAGATGGCGATCTTGCCGTCTGCCATGGCCTTCAGGGCATCCTTGCGGGTAAAGGCGGGGGCCACCTGCGGCATGGTGATGGAGGTGAACACCTCGGTCTCCACGCCCAGCTGCTCCAGCTTGTCGGAGACGGCCAGCGCGTTCATCACGGTCGCCAGCATTCCGATCTTGTCGGCCAGGGTGCGCTCCATCTTACCGCTGGAACGGCCGCGCCAGAAGTTGCCGCCGCCCACCACGATGCCGATCTGCACGCCCAGGTCGTGGGCCTTTTTCACGCCGCCGCAGATCGCGTCCATGGTCGGCTCGTCAAAGCCGGTGCCCTTTTCGCCGCCCAGGGCCTCGCCGCTGATCTTCAGAAGGATCCGCTGATATTTCAATGCCATATCAATACACCACCTAAATCATTTCTCTCATCAGGCCGGAGTTTCCCCTGCCCCTGATTTATTCATCTTATTTTACTATAAAATCGCTTCAAAGTAAACAGGAAAAGTGAACAAGCTCTCCCCATCAAAAAAGCAGACAGCCCGCAGGCCATCTGCTTTGAGGTTTACTTTGCCGGAACAAATTCGATCTTGACCCGCATCCCCATACCGGCAGCCAGCCGCTGCAGGGTGCGAAGCGAAGGATTTCCGTTGCCGCGCTCCAGCTTGCTGATGTCTGTCTGGGCAATGCCGGTGCGCTCGGAAAGCTGCTGCTGGGTCAGTCCGCTTTCCTTCCGGGCGGCAAGGATCGCCTCGATCACAGCAAATTCGGGGTCAAGGGCATCCCACTCTGCCTTAAACTCAGGGTCTTTCATCTGTTCGTTGAGAAAATCATTGAAATTGGTCATTTGGAGCACTCCTTTCGGCTGAGATAATCGGCACGGTACTGCTTTGCAAGTGCGATCTCGGAAGCAGGTGTCTTCTGCGTCTTTTTGACAAAGCCGTTCGTAAGGATGATCCTTCTGCCGATCACAAAAAAGTACAGCACACGGGTAATGTCGGAGCCAAACTTGGTGCGGATCTCAAAAATGCCATCCTCCAGATGCTTGGAGTACGGCTCCCGCAGTGAAGGTCCTTCCTCCCGGAGAAGCCCGACCGTGCGCACGACCTTAGCCCGCATTTTCGCATCCAGAGCCAGAATAAACTCTTTCGCCGGTTCGGAGCCATCGGCTTTGTCATAAAATTCGATCTCGTATTCCTGCACGCCGCCGCCTCCATTGAATAGTGGTTTTATCCTATATTCAGTATAGCGGATCAGGCTGCCATTGTCAAGTGGGTTACAAAGTGGGTTACAGGCAAAACAAAAAGCGCCGATTCTGAACGAATCAGCGCCTTTTCTGCATGGAGCGGGCAATGGGAATCGAACCCACCTCCTCAGCTTGGAAGGCTGATATACTAGCCGATGTACGATGCCCGCGAATGCAGGATGAATTATACCACGTTTTGGCTCAAATGTCCAGTGCTAATTTTTAAGAACCGGACTTCATGCCCAGATAGACGGTGCCCACGCCCGCAGCGATGTTCAGCAGGCCCATGCCGATGCCAGCCACGCTGGAAAAGTAGGTCAGGGTGGAATCGATGATGAGGTTGCCGTTGATGGTGCCTTCCGGCTCAGGGTACTTCTCGGGGTCCTTCTTCTGCAGCTGGACCGCCACACCGGCAATGTTGGAGACATTCAGGTAGGCCAGCATGCTGGTGGCCAGGCCCATAACGGTGGAGCCCAGTGCCATCCAGTTGATGGACAGGCCGCCGCTGGTGTACTCCATTTCCTCTTCAGCCAGAGGAGCATAATTCTTGGGATAGTTGATCATGGTTTTGTACCTCCAAATGTGTTTCAAGAGGGGTCATCGTGGTTTCATTATAGGTTCTGCGGCTCCGGCTGTCAAGGGTCGAAACTTCAGCAGACAAAAGCAGCGCCAGCCCAAACAGATACAGCAGGACGTAGAGCGCGCCGGAAAGGCTCACCAGCGCGTCCAGCGCGCCGATGAGCGCCATGATCAGGCCCGCCTTCAGGAGGACTCAGTCATCGTAGCCTTCGAACAGGGGCTTCATGGCGGGCAGGAAGTCCAGCGTTGCAAAGTAGTCGCGGGGGGTCTCGGCGCGGCGGATGAGGCGGTGAGAGCCGTCCTCGCAGAGCAGGACCTCGGCGCTGCGGAGCTTGCCGTTGTAGTTGTAGCCCATGGCGGAGCCGTGGGCACCGGTGTCGTGGATGTAGATCAGGTCGCCGATATCGATCTTGGGCAGCATCCGGTCAATGGCGAACTTGTCGTTGTTCTCGCACAGGCCGCCAACCACATCGTACTTGTGGTCGCAGGGGGCGTTCTCCTTGCCCAGCACGGTGATGTGGTGGTAAGCGCCGTACATGGCGGGGCGCATCAGGTTGGCAGCGCAGGCATCCAGACCGATGTACTCCTTGTAGATGTGCTTTTCGTGGATGGCAGTTGCCACCAGCGCACCGTAGGGGCCGGTGGTAAAGCGGCCCATCTCGGTGAAGATGGCCACATCGCCCATCCCTGCGGGCACAAGGATCTCCTCAAACTTCCGGCGCACGCCCTCACCAATGGCCATGATGTCGTTCTCGGTCTGGTCGGGGCGGTAGGGAATGCCCACGCCGCCGGACAGGTTGATGTAGCCGATGTGGGCACCGGTGGCCTTCTGCACACGGACCGCCAGCTGGAACAGGATGCCTGCCAGCTCGGGGTAATAGGCATCGGAGATGGTGTTGGAGGCCAGGAAGGCATGGATGCCAAAGTTCTTTGCACCCTTTGCCATCAGCTTCTTGTAGCTGTCGATCATCTGCTCCTCGGTCATGCCGTACTTGGCATCACCGGGCTTGTCCATGACCTGGAAGCCCTCCTCGCTCTCGCCCAGCTGGAAGGTCCCGCCCGGGTTGTAGCGGCAGAAGATGTTCTCGGGGATCCCGGCCACACGGTCCAGGAAGTCCACCATGGTGGCATCGTCCAGGTTGATGTATGCGCCCAGCTCGTATGCCTTCTTCATGTCCTCCACGGGGGTCTGGTTGGAAGAGAACATGATATCGCTGCCGGTAAAGCCGCAGGCCTCGCTCAGCATCAGCTCGGTCAGGGAGGAGCAGTCCACGCCGCAGCCCTCTTCCTTCAGGATCTGCAGGATGATGGGGTTGGGCAGCGCCTTGACGGCAAAATACTCCCGGAAGCCCTTGTTCCAGCTGAAGGCCTTGTTGATGCGGCGGGCGTTCTCACGGATGCCCTTTTCGTCGTAGACGTGGAACGGAGTGGGCACGTCCTGGATGATCTCCTGGGCCTGCTCTTCGGTCAGAAACGGTCTCTTTTCCATAATATACTTCCCTCTCGTTTTTATAGCGCATACGGCTTTGGAGCCGCAGTTGCGAACGTAGTTTACTCCCTCAGTCTGCTTCGCAGACAGCTCCCTCGGAGAGGGAGCCTGACCGCACGGCAAAGCCTCCCTCCCTGAGGGAGGTGGCATCGCGCCAGCGATGACGGAAGGAGTTTACACCTTTAGATTTTTCCGGGTGGGGGTAAAGGTGGGGATCATCTTTTCCAGCTGATCCACCACGCCCTCGTCGTTGTGCTGGGCGGCAACGGCAAGATCCTGCAGCTGCTGGTAGAACACGGCCAGGTCGATGTCCCGGGGCGATGCCACAAAGATCTTGTTGTGCTCGGTGCGGCGCATCTTGCCCTGCTCCTCGTCCATCATCAGCTCCTCGTAGAGCTTCTCGCCCGGGCGCAGGCCCACGATCTTGATCTCCATATTCACGCCCGGCTCGTAGCCGTAAAAGCGGATGAGCTGCTTGGCCAGATCCATGATCTTGACCGGCTCGCCCATATCCAGCACATAGATGCTGCCGCCCTCGGCCAGCGCGCCCGCCTGCAGCACCAGCTGGGCCGCCTCGGGAATGGTCATAAAGTAGCGCTCGATGTTGGGGTCGGTCAGGGTGACGGGGCCGCCCTTCTTGATCTGGGCCTCGAACAGCGGGATCACGCTGCCGTGGCTGCCCAGCACATTGCCAAAGCGGACCGCCACGCACTTCATGTCGGTGTTGCCCGCAAAGGTCTGGATGAGCATCTCACAGATCCGCTTGGTGCAGCCCATCACGCTGGTGGGATTGACCGCCTTGTCGGTGGAAAGCTGGACGAACCGCTCCACGTCGTGCTCGCTGGCGCTGGTGAGCAGGTTCTTGGTGCCCAGCACATTGTTCTTCACAGCCTCGGCGGGGCTGATCTCCATCAGCGGCACATGCTTGTGGGCCGCTGCATGGAACACCACGGTGGGGTGGTAGGTCTCAAATACCTCGTCCAGCCGCTTTTTATCCCGGATGGAGCCGATCAGCACGGTCACAGGGATATCGCGGCCGTACTTCTGCTGCAGTTCCATCAGCAGCTCGTAGGCGCAGTTCTCGTAGATATCAAAGATCAGCAGCTTGCCGGGCCGGAAGCGCATCACCTGGCGGCAGAGCTCGCTGCCAATGGAGCCGCCGCCGCCCGTCACCAGCACGGTCTTGCCGGTGAGGTAGCCGGAGATCTTCTCGTTGTCCAGCGTGACCTCGTCACGGGAGAGGAAATCGGCGGTGTTCAGCTCACGGAACGCACCCTGCTGGGGGCCGTTGCTGCCCACCAGCTGGGGATCGCTCAGGATCTGCACCGGGCAGTGGGTGGAAACGCAGAGGTCGATGACATGGTTCAGCCTGCTGCCCCGCAGGGTGGGGATGGCAATGATGATGTTGTGGATGTTGTACTGGGTGCAGAGCTGGGGGATCTGCTCCAGCGTGCCCTTGACCGGCACGCCGTGGATGGTCTGTCCCTGCTTGACCAGGTCATCGTCCACCGCCACAACAGGGTGGCCGTAGCTGCTGTTGGATTTGCAGACATTGATGGCCCAGGCACCGGCCTCGCCCGCGCCCACGATCATCACGGGGCGGTTGGGATCCTTGTTGGGCACGCCCCGCAGCCGCTCGCCGATGGGATGGTTCAGGAAGAGCCGCCATGCCAGACGGCTGCCTCCCACCAGCAGGAAGATGAGGACGGCGGCCATGGCGTTGGCAGAATCGAACAGCACGCCGTGGACGCAGAAATGGTTCACGAAATAGACCACCCCCGTGGGCACGGTGATCATGCCGCCCAGACGGATGAGGTCACGCTCCCCGGCATACTTCCAGAGCACATGGTACAGCCCGCCCGCCAGAAAGCTGAGCAGGTAGAGCGCCACGATCCAGGGCAGATTCTGGTAGAGCAGGGCACGGTTGTGGGGCCACCAGCTGGCCTCCACCGCGCCGTCGGCCCGGAGCAGCAGGGCAAAGTAAAAGCTGAATATCACGATGGCCGCGTCCAGCAGCACCAGGATCATCCGGCGCAGCAGCACCTGCGGCACAAGCTTCTTTGTTTTCTTCACAAAAATCCTCTTTTACATCGGGGCGGGATCTGTCCGCACCCGTTTTTCCCGGCGTTGCCGGCCGCAGGGGCCAAAGCCCCATGCGCCTGTTCCGCCATAATATCCATTGTATTATACTCAATTCTCCCCCCTGTGTCCAGAACAATTCCGATTCTCCGGGCTTTTCTGCCGCTCCCTGCGGGATTTTTCTGTCCGCAGGATGGCCCGCACCTCTTCGCCCAGCCCCAGTGGCCACTGCACGGCAAGGCAGACTGCCGCCATGCCAAAGCCGCCCGCGCAGAGCGCCGCCAGCCGGGTGGGCGTGCTTCCGCTGCCCAGCCACCCCGCCAGCAAAGCGCGCAGGCCCTCGCCCGCCCCCGCTGAGACCAGTGCCGCCAGCGCCGGAGCCCCCAGCCACCGCCAGAGCCTGGGCTTCAGCCCGCTGACGTGCAGCAGACGGGCTGTATTCATCTGGCAGGTATAGGCACTGGACAGCAGGATCACCCACAAAAAGCCCTTCATCCCCCATCTGGGCAGGAGGAGCAGCACCCCCGCAATGCGGAGCACCGCGTCCCACAGGCTGTACCGGAACACGGCCTTCTGCTCCCCCATCCCCTTCATGGCACCGTCCACCATGCTCTCCAGATACATCAGCGGCATGGCCGGGCCCAGCACCCGCAGATAGAACCCGGCCTCTTGGCTGTGGTAGAGCAGCAGGGCCAGCGGCTCGCCCCACACCCAGAACAGCGCTCCCGCCAGCGCCGAGAAGCAGCCCGTCAGCCGGAGCATCCGGTCCAGCAGGCAGCCCAGCCGGGCGCGTTCGCCCCGGATGTGGGCCTGGGTGATCTCAGGCATCAGCAGCACCGAAAGGCTCCCCAGCAGCCCGAAGGGAAAGGTAAGCAGAGGCAGGGCCATCCCCTTCAGGCTTCCGTACTGGGCCACCGCGGCACTGCGGCCCCCGGCATCCAGCAGGCAGACCGTCAGGCAGGCGGGCACCAGCATGTTCTCCGCCGTGTGCAGGGCGCTGGCAAGGCACCGCCCGCCCTCCACCGGCCACAGGATCTCCCAGAGCCGCCGGGCAGGGTCGGCAGGCCGTCGGGCCTTTTCTGCGCCGAACGCACGCACCGCCTCCCCACGGTAAAACAGCAGCAGGATGCAGGCCGACACCGCTTCGCTCACCGCCGTGGCGGCCAGCACCGCCGTGCAGCGGGCGCTCACGTCCGGCGCGTTCCCCCATTCCAGCGCGTACCAGATGATCCCGATGCGCACGCTCTGCTCCACCAGCTGGCTCAGCACGTTGGGCTCCACCCGCCGCCGGGCGATAAAGAAGCCCCGCAGCACAGCCGAGAGGGCCATCCAGGGCATCCCGAAGGCCGACACCCGCAGTGCGCCCGCTGCCCGCCCGTCTCCCAGCCACCACCGGGCAGCGGCCCCGGCCAGCCCGTACTGCGCCGCCATGGCCGCCGCGCCCAGCAGCAGCCCCGTGCCCGCCAGACGCACCAGCATCCCCCGCGCCTGTGCCCGGCCCCGGGCCAGCTCCTCAGCCATCAGCCGGGTGGCCGCCACCGAGACCCCCGCCGTTGCCAGCGTGACAAAGAGCGCGTAGACCGCCAGCACCAGCTGGTACAGCCCCATCCCCTCGCCGCCCAGGGCGTTGGCCAGATAGATGCGCAGGCCCATCCCGGCCAGCCGCAGCAGGACATCCGCCCCGGTCAGGAGGGCGGCGTTTTTCAGGTAGCTCTGCCCCATGGTATTCCTCCTTCCCCCGCACAGGCGTTCGGTTCAGTGTATGCGGTCTTTCCCGGGCAATATGCACTCTTGTGAAGATGAGCGCCCCTGTGGGTTGTTTCCCACCCGGTTTTATGGTATGATATGGGTTGGTCAAGACGATCTGTCTAATTAAGATAAAGGAGAAAAGGTTAGAGTATGAGCGAAGAATGTACCCATGACTGTTCCACCTGCGGGGCAGCATGTTCTTCCCGCACCGCCGCACCTGAGCACGATGCCCCCAACCCCAACAGCAGCGTGAAAAAGGTCATCGGCGTTGTTTCGGGCAAAGGCGGTGTCGGCAAGAGCATGACCAGTGCCCTGCTGGCCTGCGCCATGGCCCGCCGGGGCTACCACTGCGGCATCCTGGATGCCGACATCACCGGCCCGTCCATTCCCAAGCTGTTCGGCATCCATGGCC
>OHIR01001126.1_pt1 | contig 13165 bp, 11 predicted proteins | sample 1568301 | NCBI WGS metagenome assembly OHIR01 (sample SAMEA3879539, study PRJEB24766) | human gut metagenome | biome: human-associated habitat; feature: feces | place: USA | collected 1985/1987
CTTTGCGCACTTTATTCACCGAGAACTTGACTTTCTGTCCGGGCAGGCTGTTCTTGACTACAGCAGTCTCATCTCCCACACAGACGATCCCTTTGTTGGGAAAATCGACCCTTACAACAGATCCTTCATATACCTGTCCTTTTTTCATGGGTTAGTTCTCTCCTTCATCCTCGAAGAAGTCGTCATCATCCTCTTCCACGTCATCTGCTTCATCTTCGAAGTCATCCTCGAAGTCTTCCAGATAATCCTGTGCAAAGAAGAAACGGTATACAGCATAAGCCACTGCTGCAACAGCTACTACGGCGCCGATGATGGCCAGTACCCATAACAGGATATTGCGTTCCTTCTTCTCTTCTACTTCCTTGCCCAACAGCTTGTTAAGCTTCTTCAGTTCGCTGACTTTCAGCTCATTTAATTTGTCAAGATCTACCAGATTTTCAATTCTGTTCATATTATTTACCTGCCTTTCCTGCATCTATTCGTATTTATGGATGCAAAGCATTTTGTTTTCATTCCTTTATATGATACCATATTTTCATCAAAAATACTATAGAAAAACCATATTTGAGGAAATACATTTCTTATTCTTATATTCTTATAATTTCTTACAACTGCTTTAGTTTTGCAAAAGACGCATACATAATCTTCTGCCCTGCCTGGTCGAATTCCACGGTCACCTTATAGTCTCTGGGTTCTCTCACGATATTTAGTACCGTGCCCTCGCCGTATTTGATATGGCGCACTCTGTCACCTACCTCGTAGTCCAGTTTCTCCGGTGCCTTGAACTCCGTGCCCTTCTGCAGTCCGGCCAACTGGTTCAGTCCGCTGATGCCCTTGGAAATATAAGGTTTATCCGCCTTTGCCGTAACACGGGGTTTTAAGGTCGCCTTGGGTCTTGGATCAAAGCCGGTATTACCGAAGCCGCCAAAACCACTATCCGAGCCGGATCCAGACCGGGGAGATGCAATTGCCTCCAGTCCCATGGCACGAAGAGCTGCTTCATTGGCTCTTCTCGCCTGAAAATCTTCCAGATCATCGTCCCGGTATCTTCTGCTAGGCGGCAGGGTATTATCCAATAATTCCTTCGGAATCTCCCTCACAAAACGGCTCACCGGATTGTACTGGGTCTCCCCACGCAGCATTCTGCTCTTTGCACATGTCAGCGTCAGATCCTCCTTGGCTCTGGTGATTCCCACATAAGCCAGTCTTCTCTCTTCCTCGATCTCCAACGGGTCATCGGAAGCAATGGTCATAAAGCTGGGGAATAATCCATCTTCCATGCCGGCGAGATACACCACCGGGAATTCCAGGCCTTTGGCACTGTGCAGCGTCATGAGCAGCACCCGGTTGTCACCGTTCTCCACATTGTCAATGTCTGCCACCAGCATGATTTCTTCCAGAAATTCCGACAGAGAAGGCTCGTCGTGAGTCTCCTCATATGCGGCCGCCTTGGTGATCAATTCATCTACGTTCCCCAGACGATCCTCAGCGGATTCCTCATCCTGATCCCGCAGATATTCTGCATAATCGATCCGTTCCAGCAGAGATTTGATCAGATCCGGCAATGTATACGAAGACAATCCGCTGCGAAGTACCTCGATCAGATTCACAAATCCACGGATCTTGGTCTCCGCTCTTCCCAATCCCTTGATCTGATCTGCTTCACACAATGCATCAAATAAAGTAATATCCTTCATCTGTGCATAGTCTGCTACCTTTTCCAAGGATGCCGCACCGATGCTTCTTTTCGGCACATTAATAATTCTGCGCAGAGCCACTTCATCCCTGCCGTTATCAATAGTTTTCAGATATGCCAGAATATCGCGGATCTCCTGTCTGGCATAGAAGTTCACTCCACCTACCACATGATAAGGAATGCCCTCCACTACCATACGTTCTTCCAGAAGTCGCGACTGGGCATTGGTACGGTACAGCACCGCACAGTCCGCATAGGCAATGCCGTCATTTTTCACCTTGTCGGCAATATCGTCCGCAATGTATTCCGCCTCTTCATAGGCATTGTCAAACTGCCTGAAATGTACCCGGCTGCCTGCTCCTTTTTCCGTCCAGAGGGCTTTTTCCTTACGGCCTCTGTTGTTACGGATCACCGCGTTGGCCGCATCCAGGATGTTCTGGGTGGATCGGTAGTTCTGTTCCAGCTTAATCACCTTTGCATCGGGATATACCTTCTCGTAGTCCAGAATATTACGGATATTGGCACCGCGGAATTTGTAGATGGACTGGTCATCATCACCTACCACACACAGATTGCGATAACCGTCCGCCAACAGACGGATCAGTTCGAACTGCGCTGTATTGGTATCCTGGTACTCATCCACCATGATATATTTGAAACGTTCCTGATAATTATAAAGTACTTCCGGGCAGCTTTTGAACAGTTCCACAGTCTTTACAATAATATCATCAAAATCCAGTGCATTACTCTTTTTCAAGGTCTCCTGATACTCTCTGTAGACCTTGGCGATCACGGATTTCTTGTAATCTCCCACGGATTTTACTTCAAATTCCCGCACATCCACCAGCTCGTCCTTGGTGGAGGAAATTTCCGATAACAGCGTCCGCTCTTTGTACATCTTCGTGTCGATGTTCAGGCGCTTGCAGACCTGCTTTATCACAGATTTCTGGTCATCCGTATCATAAATGGTAAAATTCGAATCATAGCCCAACCGGTCAATATGTCTTCTGAGGATCCTCATGCAAGTGGCATGGAATGTCGCTACCCATACCTGATCCGCACCGAAACCTGCGATCTGATCCACACGCTCCCGCATCTCCTGGGCTGCTTTGTTGGTAAAAGTGATGGCCAGAATGTTCCATGGATTTACTCCCATCTCATCGATCAGATAAGCCACTCTGTGGGTCAGGACACGGGTCTTGCCGCTTCCTGCGCCCGCCAACAGAAGGAGCGGTCCTTCCGTATGAAGCACCGCTTCTTTTTGTTCTTTATTTAAGGTATCATAAATACTCATGAATTACGCATTATCCCTTTCATTAAATTCCTGCAAAAACTTTCGGAAATCATCGATTGGCATAGGCTTTGCATAAAAATAGCCCTGTACGATGTCACAGTCCGCCAGACGCAGCATGTCTAACTGTTCCTTCGTCTCCACCCCCTCTGCCAATACCTTGAAGCCGAGATGCTTCAACATTTTAGTCAGATATTTGATAATTGTCAATGCCGTTTCTTCCCGTTCGCTGTTCATGGTGTCATCCAGGAACTGCTTGTCCAGCTTCACCGTATCCACCGCTACCTTGGACAACAGATTCAGGGATGAATAACCGCTGCCGAAATCATCTACTGAAATCTCTACCCCTTTATCCCGGAGAGTCTCCAGATTGTTGGTCAGTTTATTTAGATCCGACATGAAAACAGATTCCGTCACTTCCACTTCCAAAAGTTCACTGGGTACTTTGTAGTCTTTCAGGCGTTTTAAAATATTCGGTACGAAGTCTGTATATTCATTATGCCTTCTGGAAAAGTTCACCGAGATCGGCACCACTTCTTCTCTCTGCGCCAAAGCATCCTGCAAATATTCCAGTACCTGATCCAGAATGGCAAAATCCACCTTGGTCACAAATCCGTTTCTCTCAAAGACATCAATAAATCTCCCCGGCATTACCATAGAACCGTCAGCCCGGATCCATCTGACCAGTGCTTCAGCACCCACTACTTTTCCGGTGTGCAAAGAAACTTTCGGCTGCAGATACGCCCGAAATTCCTTATTATTATATGCAGCTACCATACCAGATACGATCTCTCTGGTATTCTCCAGATTCTTACGGATCTTCTCTGTATAGATTTCCACCGCACTGTCTACCTTCTGGGTCTTGCACTGTTTTCTGGCCTCATTGGCATTATCCATCATGGAAGACACCGACCAGTCATTCTCCAGGATTTCATACATTCCCGTGGCAATGACCAGATTGCACTGGTCGTAGCGGCTGTTGGTCTTCTGCACAAAAGTATTGGTGAATTCCAGATATTTGTCTCTGGCCTTCTCCACCGTATCTTCCTTCAGCACTCCCACGAAATGATCCGAAGTTACACGACAGAACAGTACGCCGTTCTGGCACTTTTCCTGCAAGGCTATCGCAAAATCATGCAGGATCCTATCTCCCACTTCATAACCGTACATTTCGTTCACATACTGGAAATTTGAAAAATCAGATGACACAAAAAACAATCCTGATTTCCCATGGGCAGCCATATAGGCCTCCAGCTTATCCACAAACTTGTTATATATCGGCAGTCCGGTCAGAGCATCATAATTCAGTTTCCGGTTCAGCTCACGCTGATCTTTCTCCGCATTCTTCAGCGTGCGCAGTCGGTTAAAAATCTGGTGAGAAATTCTGCACAGTGCATTTTTCTCCTCCTGCCAGCTTCTGTCTGTGTGGCGATTTGAGAAAATAACGCTGGCCTTTAATCCCTTAGCGGCCGTGGACATTACAATCATCACGGACTCCGCCTCTTCCTTGTAGACATCCGGAGTCTCTGACTGACGGTAGATCACAGCACCGGATTCATCGGCCTTTTTCCGGATCCTGTCCCATTCGAACACGCCGGGATTCAGGATTCTTCTGGCAAAATCTTTCTTCTCTTCACGATTCCATTGATAACGGATTGTTGGTCCAGCCTCGTTGACTTCCATACAGATCATGTCATCAATTCCAAAAAAGCTACAGGTCCGCTCACAGATCACCTTTAGTGCACTGGTCAGATTCGGCACATTTTCCAACAGATCCATGCAAAATAATACCAAATCTTCCGCACTCTCAAACTGTGCCTCTTTATGGGCAATCTCGTCCTCCTTGTTCTCTTCACTGTCCAGATAACTCTTGCCGGGCAATGCCACACCTTCCTTGACATCCAGCAGGTAATAAGCACCCTTTCCTTTGCTCTTTACCTGATACAGGGCTGCATCTGCCCACTGGAACAACAGATTGTAATCCGTCACCGTGCCGTCTGTCACCGCCGCGCCCAGGCTACAGGAAATGTGCAGCCCTGTCTTGTCATCATCATAACGGTCAGACATGCAGCGGTTCAGCTGTTTTAATTTCTCCTCCAGGTGTTCTCTGTCCATGTCCTCCACATAGAAGACAAATTCATCCCCACCGATCCGGCCTTTTAACGCCTCGGGGAAAATATTACTGAGTTCATCCGCAAAGGAACACAATACCGCATCCCCAAACAGATGGCCGTTGGTGTCGTTAATCTTCTTAAAGCTGTCCACATCCTGTACGACCAGATACCCAGTCTGCCCGCGTTTCAGGCTCTGTAGCCTGGCACCGATCTGTTGTTTGATGGTAGAATTGTTCAGCAATCCGGTCAGGGAATCTTTCTGAGATTTTTCCCGCAGTTCCCACTCTTTTTTCTTCTGGTCATCAATGTCACAGACCTTTCCCAGAACCCTCTCCGGTTCTCCCTTTTCATCATAAAAAGTCTGTCCGATGACCTTCACCCACCTGGGTTTCCCCTCTGCATCAGTCTTGCAGAGTTCGATATAAATATCCGGCTTGCCACTGCGCAGTGCTTCTGCCAGCTGTTGTTCTACCGTTTCTGTCCGGTTCCCGGCTTCTTTGAGCAGCTGATCTGTATACCCCTCCGTGATCTGCCGGGAATACAGAATTCCCTCTCCCGGACCGGCATAATACATCTTGTCATTTACAATATCATATTCGAAAATCAGATCTCCGGACATACGGATCACAGCCATCAGCTTTTCCCGCTCCCGATGCAGTTCTCTGGTGGTCTCATCCAGCTGTCTGTCCACATCCCCTGTCTGTTTTTCCTGCAATGCAACCTCTTTTTTCAATCCCATACATTTTTCTTCCATGCAGACCCTCTTTTGCTTTCTCTATACCTCTTCCACCCGGCTGAAATTCCAGACACGGAGATTGTATTCCACGATCGGCGTGTCACAGTAAATACATTTCTTGGCTCCCAGTCCCGGAAGCGGTGCTCCACAGTTCGGACAGTTCAGTCCCAGACCGGCATCCTCCTGATTCTCGATCATATCCTGATCCTGGATATAGACCAGTTCCACGTTATACTTGGCCTGTTCTTTATGCTCTTCACTGCCTCTTATTACTTTTCCGTTCTCTTTTAATGCATGAAAATACTCCACTGCCGTCTGCAGGACAATACTCTGTCTTCCCCTCTGCTTCCGGTACTGGTGGATCTCCGTTCTGTGAATATGGATATTTTCAAAGCTCTCCTTCTGGGACTGGTTCTGTAGCATTTCCAGCCGCAGTCTGAGCTGTTCTTTCAATTCTCTGGTTCCCTCCGACAACAGGGCCGGATTCTGTTTCGTAATACTCTGCAGATAGGAGGTCAGCACATTCTCCGCTCTGCTCTTCATCTCATCATAATGAAATTCCGGGAAATCCCGCATAATGGACGGCATGTACAGGTTGGTTGCGGAAGAGACCGACTTCGGTGTCATTTCCACTTCCTTTTCTCTCTGTTTCATTCCCTCGATCATGGAGTCCGTTCCGAATAACATCCGGGAGGTATCCCGCAGTTTTTTCCTGATGTTGCAATAGGCATAATAAATGATTCCTGCAAGCACCAGAAGTAATACCAATATGACGATAATTGCAATCAGATTTCCGCTCATTTATGTTTCTCTCTGTTTTTCATTCTGTTGTAATGTTTGTATAGCATAAGTTCAGGAACGCAGGTGCCAAAGTTGCACCACATATCTGAACTGTTAACAGTTCAGCGCGCCATTCGCAAAGCCGCACTGTCGTACTCTCCGTCACTTCGTGACTATCTTTGCTCATGAAGTGGCGCTCGGCCCAGGAACATATTCGTTTGCAAAATCATGCAGGCATGATTTCTGCCCTCGATATGTTCCTGGCTGAACTGTTACAGCAAAGTACAGCAGACGCCTAAAGGCATCCGCTGTACTGCTGTTTTGTAGAAATATTCTGCTGAGTATGTATTATACTCTGTCGTTCTCGTCAAAGGGATCACCGCACTCCGGGCAGAACTTGGGAGGATGTGCAGGATCTTCCGGCTCCCAGCCACACTTGTCGCATTTATAGATCGGTGCGCCGTCCGGCTTCTTTGCTCCGCATTCGGAACAGAACTTGCCCTGGTTTACTGCACCACAGCTGCAGGTCCAACCTGCATCGGAGGGCTTGGGTGCGCCACACTCGGAACAGAATTTGCCCCGGTTATCCGCAGCACCGCAGCTACAGGTCCAGCCTAGTACCGGTGCCTGCATCTTAGGAGCCTGCCCCTGCACAGGTGCTGCCTGTGCCTGCTGCATACCACTGTTCTGCTGGGCATCCATCTGGTACAGTTGGCCGGCATTAATACCACCTACCATATTCGCCATGTTCATACCGGCAAATGCCATCATAGGTCCTGTAGAAGTATTAGATGCTGCCATCTTCATAGCTTCGGCCTGTGCAGCAGTCATGGTAGCTGCAGCCATTCCGGTATTGCGCAGTACTGCGGTTCTCTGCAGATCAGCAATAGTCTTCGCATCCTCATCGGGAATCTTTGCAGAGTTGATATTGATAGTAACGATCTCGATACCGCGAAGCTTGGTCCACAGATCGGAAAGTTCATCTTTTAAAGCCTCCGTCAGTTCCTCAGTGTGTGCGGGAATCTCACTGGGACGGACGCCTTTTGCGGAGATCTTGGCCAGTGCGGGCTGCAATGCAGTCAACAGCTCTGCCTTCATCTTCGCTACCAGTTCACTTCTGGTGTAGGACTCTGTTACGTTACCACATACATTCTTGTAGAATAACAGAGGATCTACCAGATGGAAGGAATATTCACCGTTACAACGTAAAGAAGTGTCCAGATCCAGTCCGATATTCTGATCGATCACACGGAAAGGAATGGGGCTTGCAGTACCAAAGAGATTGTTCATGATCTCCTTAATATTAAAAAAGTAGATTCTCTGATCCTTTGCCGCATTACCTCCGAAGGTAAAACGCTTCCCGATATTGGAAAATGTATTCTTAACGCTCTCACCAAGATTTCCGTAGAACAGGCTGGGCTCGGTGGAAGAATCATATACGAATTCACCTGCATCGGCACAGAACTCTACAATTCCGCCCTGATCCACGATGATCATACACTGTCCTTCGTTGACTGCCACGATAGAGCCGTTGGAGATAATGTTCTCCACACCCTTGGTGTTACTGTTACGTCCATTGGTTACACGCTGCTGTCCTTTTACTACCAGCACATCATTGGAAAGGGAATCACAATAGAAATACTCTCTCCACTGGTCAGCCATCATGCTGCTGACTGCATCTTTCGCTGCTCTGATTAAACCCATTACCGCACCTCCGTTTTTATATGAAAAATCTGTTCTTTTTCACATCTCTTATATTTTAGCAAATTTTACACATTCCCTCAACTGCTTTTCGTAAAATATCGTCATTTTTCCTTTACAATGTGCCGTTTTTCTACTAAACTGTGATACTAGAGATGTTTGATTAAACTATAATATAAAAGGGTTGAAAGAAAAATGGGTAAAAAAGCTACAAAAGCCGCTGATAATATGTACTATCTCGCACGTTGCGAAGCCGCTGAGACGAATGCGGACTTCAGCAGCCGGGAAAAAGCCGCCGAACTGGTGGACATCGACCGTACCAGACTGGCCAGGATCGAACTGGACACCATTGTTCCCTATCCCGAGGAAGTCAAGGCCATGGCCAAGGCCTACAATACACCGGAGCTTTGCAATTCCTTCTGTGCCAGGGAATGTCCTCTGGGCCGCAGCAGTGTATCGGAAGTCGACATTGTGGACTTTGACCGGCTGGCATTGAAGGTACTGGGTTCCTTAAAGGATATCGACACCCTGCGGGCTTCCCTGATTGCCATCTCCGAAGACGGCATCATCTCCGAGGATGAACGCCCGGCATTTCAGGATATTCTGGATTCCCTGGAGAAGATCAGTACCAATGCCAAAGCTTTGAAATTATGGGCCATCAAAAATATACACATCAAGGAGGAGGACGTCTGATCCTCCCCCTTTTTATCCTATTTTATTCTGCTTATCTTGCCGTTGCTTTCTCTGCGAATTCCGTAGTTACCAGTGCCTCGTAAGGTACTCTCTCTTTCAGTACATCCGAGTCCTCCAGAATATTCTGCAACAGGTCAAAGGCATCTTTATGGAAGATCAGATCCTCTTTCCAGGTATCCTGTTCCTGATATCTGGCAACAATAGCTGTCAATGTGTCACTTTCGGTCTCGGCAAACTGGGGTGCAATACACTTGGCAATTTCCTCCGCACTATGCTCCTGTACATAATCCATACCCTTTTGCAGAGCATCGGTAAATGCCTGGATAATCTCCGGATTCTTTTCCAGGTAACTCTTCTTTGCTGAAAAAGAGGTATAAGGAACATAACCGGACTCCTCCCCCAGAGAGGCCACCACATAACCGTCACCCTTTTGTTCCAACAATGTGGCATGAGGCTCGAACTCAATGGTAAAATCTCCCTGTCCACCGGAAAAAGCTGCTGCCGTGGATCCGAAGTCAATGCTCTGGTCAATGGACAGATCCATGTCCGGATCAATATTGTTCTTCGTCAGGATATATTCAAACACCATCTCCGGCATTCCACCGGCTCTGCCACCCAGAACCTTGGACCCCTTCAGCATATCCCAGGAAAAATCATCGATGGGTTCTCTCGCCACCAGGAAATTGCCAGCCCGCTGGGTCAGCTGGGCAAAATTCACCACATAATCTTCCGTTCCGCCAGCATAGGTGTAAATGGTGCTCTCGCTGCCCATAAAGCCGATGTCTGCCTCCCCGGTCAGTACTGCCGTCATGGTCTTATCCGCGCCAAATCCCGTCACCAGCTCCAGATCGATCCCGGCATCTTCAAAATATCCTTCTTCGATTGCCACATACATCGGTGCATAAAAAATAGAGTGGGCTACCTCATTGAGCACCACTCTGGTCTTCTTTGGTCCGTTCGTCTGCTGTGCGCTGCCGCAGCCCGTAAGTGCAGCCGCTGCAAGCACTACAGACAATACTGCTACCGTTACTTTCCTTCTTTTCATAATCATTCATCCTCCCTGAGATTACATATTTATTCTATGTAACCTCAGGGAAAACGTTCCATATAATTACAGATTTGCCTTGATCTTATCGATCATCTCCTGATACTCCGCATCGGTCAGCAGAGTCTTGCCGGGGTTCATCTCGAAGGTTCCGCCCCACTCGAAGCCGTCCTTGTACTTCGGGCACAGGTGCATATGCAGATGGCAGCCGGTGTCACCGTAAGCGCCGTAGTTTAATTTATCGGGATGGAATGCTGCATGAATAGCTTTGGCTGCATGAGCCACATCCTCGAAGAATAATCTTCTCTCTTCCTCGCTGATGTCCACAATCTCGCTGACATGGTCCTTATATGCCACGATACATCTGCCGGGATGGCTCTGCTCCTTGAACAGGATCAGGCTGCTTACCTTCAGATCACAGATAAAAATGCCGAACTTGTCTAACAGTTCTCCTCTCATACAATATCCACAATTTGCGTCTTTCATTTGTTCTCCTATCTGCCCTCTTACGGGGCCTGCCGTCTGCGGCTTAAATTCTTGTCCGGTTTGCCGGCCAGGATCAGCTATAATGTTATGTTGATCAGCTTACGGATGTTCTCCGGATCATAGTTCAACACCAGTTCCTTCGGAAATTCCAGTTCCCGCATCAGCTGCTCTGCATCATCAAATGCTCCGATGGCAAAGCACATATGGCTGTCCGTTCCCATTATAACAGGCTGACCATACTTCATGCAAGTCTTTAACAGCTCTGTAATATTTTCTCTGCCTCCTTGTCTGGCCGACTGGGGATTCAGGGATGAATTGTTCACTTCCAACACCGCCTGTGCCTGTCTGGCCTCTCGCACCAGTTCGTCATAATCCAACGGAAATCTGCCGTCATCGGGATGCCCAAGTATTTTCACATAAGGATTCTGAAAAGCTCTGACAGATGCCAGTGTATTCTCCTTGCGGCTTCCCGCAGTAAAGGCAAAGGGATGAATGCTGGCAAGGGCATAATCCATTTTCTGCAGATAGCGCTCTTCCAGATCCAGTTCACCGTTTGTACTGCAGATATTTGCTTCTACGCCGCATAGCAGGCGCAGACTTCCATCTGGCTTCGGTATTACCCGGCCGGTGTTCTCTTCTCTGTCATATATTCTGGGAATCACTTTATAATTACTGAAAAAGAAATTATGCGGGCCTCCCGGGGAAGTCGGTCCGTGCTCACTCATTCCCAGGTACTGTAAGCCCATTGCCAATGCAGCATCTATATTCTCCAACAAGGTACTATACGCATGCCCTGCTGCCAGAGTATGCGTATGAAGATCCATGATTGCTTTCATTCTATTGTCCTTTTACTTTCCAAAACGGTCTAATTCTTTTTCTTATGAGCTTCCTTCTCCGGTTCCTGTGCTTTCATCGTATCTGCCAGATCCGCTACCAGCTGTTCCACAATCATCTTCTTCATATAGACATCAAAGCTCAACAGGCAGATCAGGGCAAATTTCTGTAAAAACTCCTGCTCTTCTCCCGTCACTTCGGTAAAGGAATCCTCTGCTCTGCGGAATTTCTCCACAACATCCTTTTTCAGATCCTCCAGCTGTTCCTTCTCCAACACCACCACTTCCTTGTAGACGCTCTCCAGGTCAAAGACCTGTCCGTTCTGAAAATAGCGGTCAGCAAGGGGCTTAAGCAGCGTCTGGATCTCATTCATGGGAATGATCCCTTTATAATAGTAGATAAAAATAAGAAGCAGCACATGCTCTTTGGAATATTTCTTCTTCACCGGCGGCGGCAGCAGATCATTCTTCGCATAATTGTTGATCATGGTCTTGGTCAGGATGCGGTCTTCGGTCTGGGGCCGCACTGCGGAACGCAGCTTACGATCCATAAAGGTCAGTACCTGATCCATATACAGATCAATATTCGGAATATCTTCCGACTTGATATATTCTACTTTCTCCAGACTCTGTAAGATCATCTGAAGTAATTCTTCTGTTGTTGCTGCCATAATGTTCCTGCTGTCCTTTCCGTGAGGTAGTTTCCAAAAATATTGACTCGAGAACCCGTGCTTCGCACTCTGCTGTCTGCTTCGCAGACGGTTCTCTCGTTAATGCATGCAAGAAAACAAATGCTCGCTCTGCGAGCGCTTGTTTTCTTTTGCATTCATTATATAGTATTCAAAACTACATGTCAACAGTTGCACATTTCCTCTGTTCTCTGAATTTATGAAGATTTTATAACTATTTTGTTTCACTCCTTTACTTTACAACTTTAGTATGTTAAAATACTAATAGTTGCGTTGTATTGATTACAACTATGGAAAGGTGTGTCGCTAATGAATAAAAAAATCAAAACGGACGCTGTAGATTCCCTTTTTGATGCGGTGTTGTGTCTGCAGTCCCGTGAGGAATGCTACAGTTTCTTCGAAGATCTGTGTACTGTCAACGAACTGTTGTCTCTGTCCCAACGGTTCGAAGTGGCTGCCATGCTGAAGGACGGCAAGACATATCTGGAGATTGCCGAGAAGACCGGAGCTTCCACCGCCACCATCAGCCGGGTGAACCGCTCTTTGCAGTACGGCTGCGATGGGTATGACAAGATCTTTGAGCGGATCGACCGGCAAGAGCAGGGCAATGATGAATCCGTATGATGCCTGGGCGCAGGTCTATGACCACCTGACGGAAAATGTGGAGTATGAAGCCAGAAGTGCGTACATTTCCGGCTTCTTTTTGCAATATGGGGTAGAACCGGGGGCACAGGTGCTGGATCTGGCCTGCGGCACCGGCAGTATCAGCCGCTGCCTTCTGGAGCGGGGCTACCGGGTTACCGGGGTGGATCTGTCTGCGGATATGCTCACCATCGCCCAAAGCAAGTGCCCGGAAGGCGCATTTTATCGGGCGTCCATGACGGAATATTCTGCTCCGGCGCAGTTTGATGCCTGCGTGTGTTTGCTGGACAGTATCAATCACTTAACGGCTTTGTCCGATGTGGAAGATTGCTTTTGCCGTGTGGCGGAGAATTTACGCCCCGGCGGGCTGTTTTTGTTTGATGTGAATACGGTTTATAAGCACCGGCAGGTGCTGGCAGGGCAGACCTTTGTGTTTGATGAAGAAGATTATTATTTGGT
>OHIR01001128.1_pt1 | contig 13133 bp, 6 predicted proteins | sample 1568301 | NCBI WGS metagenome assembly OHIR01 (sample SAMEA3879539, study PRJEB24766) | human gut metagenome | biome: human-associated habitat; feature: feces | place: USA | collected 1985/1987
ATACAGACAGTTCCAAGATGGCGGAAGTTGTCGGGGTATCAGAGGCACAGCTTCGGTTCGTAACTAATACCGCCTCTGGAATGGGACTTATTAAGTGTGGTTCGGTAGTAATTCCCTTTGATAATCAGATCAGCAAGGATACGGATTTGTACAGGCTGTATAATACCAACATTCATGAGAAGATTGCGGAACAGAAGAAAAAAGAAGCAATGCTGCAGTGATAACAGATGAATTTTTATAGAATCTATAGTATAATCAAGAGGTCGGATGAATGTCCGACCTTGATGATAATAAATTAGATATTCCCTATTTTTAAGAAGAAAGCATATAAGATTCGATATGAAAAATAAATAAGGAAGCAGTTCTAAAATGTATCATTTGTACCGGAGAACATGTGGCTGGATTTTAAGATATGCTTATCGTACACTTTGACGAGAATATGTTGATTGGGGATGCAGCGGACCTGGATGCATTTATGGAAATGTATGGTGTGGAAGCAATTTCCAAGGAATATTTGTAATTATTAGGGAAAAGAAAATTTGAATTTTACGCACTATTAACTTTTGGATATAAAGTGCCGATATTACAGATATAGAAACGGATTTCTGTATCAATTTTCAAGGAGGATGATACCATGATTAGAGCAGCTAATTTAACACAGGTAACAGATTATTATAAGAGCAATACTGTTAGTAAGCAAAATAACACAGAGAAAGCAAAAGATGTGCAGCCCAATGCACAGAAAATAAAATCCAGCGAAGATAAGTTATCTTCTAAGGCACAGAAATATCTGGAAACATTGCGTAAGGATAATGCGGATTTCGATTTTATTATTGCTGATAAAGGCGATGATTTCAGAGGATTAGTAGACCAAAGCGATAAGGAATTTACAGTTGTTTTTTCAAGTGCTGAACTTGAAAGAATGGCATCCGATGAGAAATATGCACGGGAAAAATTGTCTACGGTAAAAACTGCAGTTGAGATGTCAGATAAAATCAATGAACAGTTTGGGTTTGAACGTGCTTGGGGAACGACAGACAATAGTGGAACTGTATTAAATAAGTTAACTATGTCCTTTGATGATGATGGAAAGATGACACTTTTTGCTGATTTGGAGAAGATTACAGAAAAGCAGAAAGAACGGCTTGAAGAATTAAAGGAAAAACGTGCAGAGGAGAAAAAGCAGGAAAAGAAGGATGTAACTGTTAAGCGGACTACAATTCAGGCAAATTCAAAAGAAGAATTACTTGAAAAGATTTCTGAACTGGATTGGAGTAAGATAACAGAAGAAAAGGCAACACAGGGTATGAAGTTTGATATCACTATTTAATCGTAGCATTAACCGGGAATTGGAGGTGTGCTATGATTGCAGGTACAATACGAAACGCTGTGAATCAGATGCAGTTAGTAAATGATTGGGAGCAAAAGAAGGCTACCGGGGATGTTGTAAAGAAGCAAGAGGGTATGACTGTAACAAGTCAGGAAGAAAGCATGATTCAGCATTTCCGAGAGCAACTTGAGCGAGACAAAGAAAGTTCTGCATATAGTCAGATTTATAACAAGATTGCAAGCGGTCAAGAATTAACAGCTTCAGAAGAAGATGCTATTCGTCAGAAAGACCCTAAAGCCTATATGGAATATAAAGCGGCAAGAATGGAACAAGAAGCTTATGAGCGTAGGTTGGAGAGATGTAAGACAAAAGAAGAGGCTCAAAGGCTTCAAGTAAATGAGATGAATGGAAATTTGGCAGAACTAAAAAGTATCGTGAATAATCCAAATATTCCAAAGAGTGAAAAGCTTAAGGAAGCTCAACGTATCATGGGAAATACTTTTAGAGCTGTAGAGTCATTCACAAGATTTGTAAAAAGTACAGAATATAGGGATTTGCCAACAGAAGAGGAAATTGTAGAGACATCTATAGAAAAGGGGCAGGTTGCAGAGGATTCAAACGATACTGAAATGTCTGAACAGTTAACATCAGATACAACTGTTTCAGTAGATGAGGCAGCAAAAATAGTAAATGATTCGAAGCGAGATTTACAATTAAGTGATGTTCACCAAATTGAAAAAGATGTTATAGAGGAAATGAAGGATATCGAAATAAAGCATTTTGGTGAGAAGAAATCATCGGTCAGAATAGACATTACGGTATAGGAATAGTCTGCGTGAAATTTCAGTTTCATGTTGCTTTTAATAATTGAATATTGAATGATTTTACATAGCCGTTAAGGAGTAATTTTTGCTCCCTAGCGGCTTATTTTATTTTTCAAAGTAGGAGGTGAGAAAATTGAAAATTAGAAAGGTTGATGACAAACCGATGGTCATTCACACCAAGGAGAAAGCCAAGATTCATGCCCACGAACCGAAGGGAGCCAAGATTAAGGGGAGTAACATCTATACAGTAGAGAGAGGTCCTAAGACAGCTGGTGCAAAGGTAACTGATACGGATAGAAAGAAGTCCTATCGCAAGAGTACCATTCATCAGTCGGAGCCGAAGAATAAGGGATTATCAAGATTCAAGCAAAACCTTAAGGAATCAAACACTTCCATCAAGACCAAGAACACGAATCTTCACATTGCAGGAAGAACTGGAGCACTTGCAGCCGGGGCAGTAACAGATCAGGTGGAAGGCGGTCAGGAGGTATCGCAGGCAGCATATCTTGCATATGAAGCAAGCCGATCTGTTACCGGAACTGCTTCTAAGGGGGCTGCACTTTTCAGGAAAAAGGCGGCAGCCGAGGCAAAGAAGCGTATCAAGAAGGTAGAGGCAGGAAAGAAGCTGGCAAAAAAGACAGCAAAGAAAGCTGCCAAAGATACAGCCAAGGCGGTAGCTAAAGAGACGGCAAAAGAAACAGCCAAGACTACTGCCAAGGTTGCAACGAAAACTGCCACAAAGGCAGCTGCTACAGCGGCAGGAACAGCGGTTGCACCGGGAGTTGGTACTGCAATCGGCATGGCAGCCGGATATGCTGCAGGTGTGTCCATAGAGGTCAAGGATGAAAAGATGACCAACCGGAGCAGGAAGATAAAGTTCTTTCTGGATAAGATGAAAGCACAGGAGAATCAGACGGACAGCGTGGCAAAGCTGGTAAAGGATCTGATTGTGCGAAAAGCGATTACCTGGGTAAAGGCAGCGGCACCGATTGTTGGATTGGTGCTTTTGTTACTTGTTCTTGTAGTTGCCATGATTGCGGTTCCGGTTATAGCGGTGATAGCAATCCTTTACAATTCTCCATTTGCTTTATTCCTGCCACCACTTGAATCAGGAGATACCGTGCAGACAGTAACGAGTGCTTATGTGCAGGAGTTTAACCGGGATGTGAACACGAAAGTGAATGAGCATACCGGATATGACCTTGGAGAGCTTGTATATGTGGATTATGAAGGTATGGAAGAAAACCCAAGCAATTACTATGACATCATGGCAGTCTATATGGTCAAGCATGGTGTCGGAGATACTGCAACAGTCATGAATGATACTTCTAAAGGCTGGCTGCAGGCAGTTGTAAATGATATGTGTTCATACACCACAAGCACAGGAACAAAGGATGTGGAAGAAACAGATGCAGACGGTAATGTAACGACTGTCACGAAGTCTGTTCTGTATGTGAATGTCACACTGAAATCGTACAGAGATATGATTTCGGTCTATGGATTTAATTCTGATCAGGTGGAAATGCTTGAGCAGATCATGAGTCCGGAGTTTATGGGACAGCTTGGATATGCCGGAAGCGGAAGTGGCGGCGGAGGCGGAAGTCCGGGAGTAAGCTCCATGACTGAGGATGAAATCAATGCCATCCTAAACGAAATTACAGACAGCAGGCAGAAAACAGTCTGCTCCTATGCACTTCACAGAGTTGGCTTCCCTTATAGTCAGGATTTAAGAGACAGCGGTAACTATTATGACTGCAGCTCCTTAGCCTATTATTCGTGGAAAGATGCAGGCGTGGATATTAGTTACGGCGGTGCAACCACAGCGGCAGCGGAGGCACAGGGACTGGATGAAGCCGGAAAGACAGTCTCCTTTGATGAGTTACAGCCGGGAGACCTTATCTTTTACAGTTTTACAAGCAACGGAAGATATAAGAACATCAGCCATGTGGCAGTATATGTCGGAAATGGCAAGGTGGTAGAGGCACTTAATGAAAATCTTGGTGTGGTTTACCGGGATGTGGCAAGCACAGGAAAGATTGTTGTGATAGGAAGACCATAACAGGAAATTTGCAGAGAGGGCATAGTCCCTCTCTGAGACTGGAGGTAAGAATGGATTTAAAAGATATGATACTGGTAACAGAAAACGACAGGGGAACAGAGACAAATATGCTGATGACTCTGGATGATTATAAGAGTTTTATAGCAATTGATGACATGTCAGAGCTTGCAGACAATTTGTTGCAGCTTGGAAGGACGCTTGGTAAAGCAGATAACTTCACAGAGTATTACAGGGCAGCAAATGTAACTGTATCTGCGAGATTCTGTCTGGATGATATTCAGCTGGGACATTTTCTTCAGGGATTTTATAACGATTCCAAAGAATTTCGGTTTGATAAAGAAGCCAGTTCTTCTGAATGTGTTGCAAAGCTTAAGGAGATTGGAATGACCGATAAGGGCTGGGTGGATGATTTTAACCTGCATTATGAAAGTGTGGACAGATCATTTGAAAGGGGACAGACATTTCATAACTTCAATGACCATGATTACATGGTGCTTGAAGCATTATCACCAAGAAATCTTGTGGTGATGGATATGAAGTCAGGTTCTCTTACAATCGCCCTTGGTGCGACAGAGTATAAGCGTTATCCGAAGGATGAGAAGCCTACAAAGGACAATACCACAATCGGGGTATCGTGGGAGCATGGCATTTATCTTGGTTCCACACTCTCAACCACGAATTTCAAGGCATACAAGAGGGAGTATGGCACACCGGAAAAGATAGAGGATATCTATGATTACAGGGCAAAGCTAAAGCAGAAGTTCTATTTTTATCAGGATATGTCAAAGGATGATGATGTGCCAAAGAAGCTGCAGAATGACTTCCTTCACCAGATGTATGAGGATTTCGGAACGATTGAAGAAGACTGTTTTTACGACAGGCTGGAAGATGGAAAGTACGATGAGGGCTTTAAGGAAAGACAGGTAAAGGAAGAAAAGAGCCGGTGATGAGATTTTTACAGGAGGCGATATCATATGGAACAGGAATTTGATGTTGAGATAAAAGAAGTGCTTTCACGAGTACAGAAAGTAAAGGCAGAGTCGCTTGACGATGCCATCAATAAGGCAATGGATATGTATTATGCAGAGCAGATAGTCCTTGGAGCAGAGGACATGAAGGGAGTTGATTTTGCGCCTATCAGCGAAGGTCAGCTCCCTTCTTCATTAAAAGAAAACGGAGGAAGAGCAAGATGAAAAGTGATTCAACAACAGTAATTAAGAACATGGAGTTTTTAGTAAAGGAACTTCATAAGGAGTGGGACAGATCGGGTGCTTCTAAGGCATCCGTTATTATTTCCCTTGAGGAAGTAGATGGTATCAATGATAAGTTAAAAGAGATTATCTATCAGACACAGAAGTCAGTCGATGAGGATGAGCTGACCTTTAAACAGAGCATTGCAAAGTCCAAGGAGTGCTATGTGCTTCTTCGTGTGGTGCGTAAGATTGCAAAGAAAAAGGATAAATGCGAAAAACAGGCAATCGACAATGAATTTGCAATCGAGCTGGATAAGGATGAGTTAAAGCTATTTAAAGGATTGTTTGCAGAGATGTTTAAGTAGAGGAGGACAAAGGTATGGGCGTTGATATGAAGGTCAAAGCGATATACGATTCTGAGATTGGTAACATCACCAGATCAGAAAAGAACTGGAAGGATGTGTTAAAGGTCGCAGGTCAGTTATACCGCTATGAATTTGACAATATCGTTATGGTAACAGCTCAGAGACCTCCGGAAAAAAGCACACTCATGGCAGATTATGATACCTGGAAAAAGGTGGGAAGATATGTAAAGCGTGGTGCGAAAGGCTGCGCTATCTTCCCGTCGAGGGCACTGAATCCACGCATGAGGTATATCTTTGATATCAGTGATACCGGAGGGAAGAATGTCAAACTGACATGGGACCTTGAGGGAGAAAATCTTAAGGATTATGTGGATTTTCTTGTGTCAGAAGGTCAGATTGAGCAGTACGATAACAGCGACAGGGAGTCTCTAAAAAATATATTAAAACAGTTTACAGGAACAGATGTTTGGCTTATAATAAAAGAAGAGTTCGGAGACCGAATGACCGAGCTTATGCAGCTATCAGGTAGTGTGATAAAGGAAGAAAGTAAGAAACGCAATGGCTTACAGCAGGAAATGGACATGGAGCAGCTTGTATATGCAAGTGTCATGTATGCTGTAGGGACGAGATGCGGATTTGACTTATCTGTGCAAGAACAGGATTTTAGTCAGATCGTAAATATCAAAGACGAAGAGATCATTTACCGTCTTGGTTCCATTGTATGCGATGTCTCCTGTAGTGTTCTTAGAGAATTTAGTCGTAACTTAAAGACCATTGAGAACGAAAGGAGAATGAATTATGGTAGAAGGACTGACTTACACAGAAGTGGACGGAGTAATGTATCCGGATATAGCGATGCCGGACGAGACGGAGGACTTAAAGAAGCTGGGCAAGTACGGAAGGATGGCAATGAGTTATCTTCAGGAGAACGAGCCGGCAAGATACAAGACTCTGATGAGATTCGGGAAGATGTACGAAAAGATGGCGGCAGTAGAGGCGGAAGCGAACGAACTGTACGACCAGCTGGAGGAGCAGTACTTAGCGAAGCACAAACCGCTGAATCCATCATCGACAATGGAGATGTGGAAGATAAGGGAGCAGGCGAAGATGCAGGCAGAGGAAGTGGTATTGCATCAGGTAGTAATGAAATTTCACTAAGCAATGGAACAGATACAGAACTGAATAGAGAGCTTGATGAGATTAATTCATTGGGTGTTAGTAAGGAAGCCGAATATACACAGGCTTCCTTTTTTTTCGACCAGAATGGGCAGGCAAGCTTCGGAGTGAAGTCATCTGAGGCAGAAAGACACAATGAATTTATGAGTAAGTTCGAGCAGGACAGAAAAGCTGCTCTTGCAGGGAAATACAATTATCTTAATCCGAAGAAATCTTCGAATGTGCCGCATGAGTATATCAAAACAGTAGTGCTTCGTGGTACAGGGTTTGCTGGTGGAAAAGGCAGGGTATGTGAGATTTTTAAGAATGAGATTGATGCAGGAACCAGAGCAAAACGCATAAAAGCGGAGTATGGCATAGGTGGTGCAGGCTGGCCCGTCGAGGGCTATGGGCTGCATGGTTATGACACTTTTCATGGCAGTGGACTCCGCTTCCAATGGAGAGATGAAGATGGCGAAGTGGAAGGATATGTATCATGGAAAGATATTGAAAAGGAAATCGGGGTGCTGATTCTTACAGGAGAATATCAGCCGGAGACACCTCGTATTGATGAGCTTGCGATGGACGGACTTCGTGAGGATGATGATGTTATTGACGGAGAGTTTCGTGAGGTTGATTCGGAAGAGCCGGCTGCAATGGAAGATACGGAGAACGATATTGACGATTATGCTATTCCTGATGAGCCGGAAAGCTATGCCGTTAATCGTGAGGCAGCGTCAGAAGATAAGGCTGAGCGAGAGGATGATGAATCATATGTAATGACGCCAGAGGAAGCAGCCGAGGAAGACAGAATGGTCACTATGGCAGAGTATGGTGCGGAGATGGAAGCTGAGACAGAAGCATCCAAAGATCCATCGGAGCTTCAGTATATCACACCGATAGACTATGCCAAGCGAATTGCAGAGCTTGATGAAGATTTGCGGGATGCGGCAGAGATTCTTGTTACGGAGTGCAGTTGTTACACACCTTTTCGGGCATTTCTTATGGATGTTGTAGATTCTGAGTTTGCATTTATTCCGAATAAGCTTGACCTTATAAGGGATATAGCATTTGGAGCAGATAAACCAGAGAGAACAGCTTATTCCAACAATAAGTATGGACTTGTGGAATATACCCTTAGAAGCGGCTATGTGAAGATCAGCTATAAGAACAGGCATGGAGAACGCCAGGAAGGCTCTCTTGACTGGCGTGAGATTTATGAAGTCCTTTCATATATGGTGAAACAGCCATTTTATTGTGGTGAGGATCAGAAGAAATATTATCAGGAGACAAAGGCTAAGAGCGACAGGGAGAATATGAATCCTGTCTATCGCAGATTCTTTGAGATTGAGGAGAATGTCAGGGAGAACCGCCTTGCTACTCGTGCAAGGGCGATTGCAAATGGCTGGAATACAAAGATTGATGAGAATGGTCGTTTAATGCCTGATAATGAAGTAACTGTATCGGAAGATATGACAAAGACTGCAAATGATGAAGCACAACACGAAGAAGATGCTTCCCACACACAGGAGATGGTGGAATCGGTAGCAGACCAGAAAAAGCGAAATTTCCATTACAACCTGTGGGAAGTGGAAAAAGGCGGAGCAAAGACGAGATACCAGTGGAACATTGACGCAATTCGCACTTTAAAGCAGATTGAATCCGAGAACCGCCTTGCCACAACGGAGGAACAGAAAATCCTGTCGAAGTTTGTCGGATGGGGTGGATTATCACAGGCATTTGATGATAACAACGACAGCTGGAGCAGGGAGTATGCAGAGCTGAAAGAACTTCTTACCGAGGAAGAGTACAAAGCTGCAAGGGCAACAGTCAATAATGCTTTTTATACTTCTCCAGAGATTGCCATGTGCATGAACTCGGCTTTGGTGCAGTTTGGCTTCAGAGGTGGAAATGTGTTAGAGCCATCTATGGGAATTGGTAACTTCTTTGGAAGTATGCCCGCACCTATGCAGGGCAGAAACAAGCTGTACGGAGTAGAGATTGACAGCATATCGGGAAGGATTGCAAAGCAGCTATACCAGAATGCCAATATTTCTATCACAGGATTTGAGAATACTGCTTACCCGGATAACTTCTTTGATGTGGTTATTGGAAATGTGCCTTTCGGAGATTATAAGGTCTACGATCCGAAGTACAACAAGTATAACTTCCGTATCCACGACTATTTCCTTGCAAAAGCACTTGATCAGGTAAGACCGGGAGGAATGGTTGCGGTAATTACCACAAAGGGAACGCTTGATAAAGCAAATCCTACCATCAGAAAGTATCTGGCAGAGAGAGCAGAGCTTGTTGGAGCAGTCAGACTTCCGAATACTGCGTTTAAGGATAATGCAGGAACAGAAGTAACAGCGGATATTCTGTTTTTACAGAAAAGGGAGCGAAAGATTGCAATAGAGCCTGACTGGGTACACTTGGGCGTTACGGAGGATGGCATTGCAGTCAATTCCTATTTTGCCGAACATCCGGAGATGATGCTTGGTCACATGGAATATGATACAAGAATCTACGGGCAGGACAGCAGATATACAGTCTGTGTCAATGATGATGAGAATATCAACATGTATGAAGCACTCAACAATGCAATCAGAAATATCAAGGCACAGATGACAGATTTTGAGCGTATCTCTGATGAGGAGGAACAGAGTGAAGAAATTATTCCTGCTGATCCGGATGTGAGAAACTACACCTATACTTTTTATGCTGGAAAGCTCTATTACAGGGAAAATTCCGAGATGAAAAGGCAGGATGTATCACAGACAGCTGAGGAGAGAATACGAAGTCTTGATGAAATCAGAACTATCACGAGGGAGCTGATTGATATCCAGATGGAGGGCTGCAGCGAGGAGGAGCTTGCAGATAAGCAGAAGCTTCTTAATACAAAGTACGATGCCTTTGTAAAACAATATGGGGCAATCACTTCCAAAGCCAACAGGATTGCATTCAGGGATGACAGCGACTACCCGCTTCTTTGCAGTCTTGAAGATGTAAATGAGGATGGGGAGGTGAAGAAAGCAGATATGTTTTACAAGCAGACAATCAAGGCAAAAACTGTGATTGACAGAGTGGAGACTGCTGTGGAAGCCCTTAATGTGTCGGTCAGTGAGTTTGGGTATGTTAATATCCCATATATGCTCAGTATCTATGAGCCTGATATCACAAAGGCGATGGAAGAACTGGCAGAAAAGAGTGGCAATCCCACAGAGGAAATATCACTCAGTGATGATGCTGCAACGGAACTTAAAAGAGGTGTTCTTGTTGAGGAGCTGGACGGACTGATTTTCCTTAATCCCGACCGCTACAATGAGAATAATCCCGATGCAGGCTGGGAGACAGCAGATGAGTATCTGTCTGGTAATGTAAGAGATAAGCTTCGTGTAGCAAAGGCTATGGCAGCTGATACAGACAATCCACAGGCAGAAAGATTCGCAGGCAATGTGACAACACTTGAAAAAGTGCAGCCGGAGTGGATTGAAGCATCGGATATTGATGTAAAGATTGGAAACACATGGATTGAGCCACTTGATTATGAGCAGTTTATCTATGAGCTGCTTAATACACCAAGGCGGGCAAGGGCAGTCAGAAGCCAGTGGTATAATTCCGGTATTCAGGTGCATTTGAATAAGATGAGCATGGAATGGTTCATTGAGAATAAAAGCATGGATAAGCATTCAGTGGCAGCTACTAAGACCTATGGTACAAGCCGCATGGATGCTTATTCTATTTTTGAGGATACACTGAATCTGAAAACTGTAACAGTCAGGGACAGGATTGATGATGGTGATGGCAAATATCACTATGAAGTCAATAAGAATGAGACTATGCTTGCAAGGGAAAAGCAGAACATGATCAAGGAAAAGTTTAAGGAATGGTTGTTTTCCGAGCCGGAACGCAGACAGAAGTATGTGGAGTATTACAATAACACATTCAACAACATCCGTCTGCGTGAGTATGACGGAAGCCATTTACAGTTTCCGGGAATGAATCCGGCGATTGAGTTAAAGCCTCATCAGAAAAATGCTGTGGCAAGAATCCTTCTCGGAGGAAACACACTTCTTGCCCACTGCGTAGGAGCCGGCAAGAGTTTTGAGATGATGGCGGCATGTATGGAACAGAAAAGACTTGGACTTGCCAATAAGACAATCATGGTTGTTCCAAAGCCGCTTATCGGTCAGACAGCATCAGAGTTTTTAAGGCTTTATCCGTCAGCAAATATTCTTGTTGCAACGGAGCGCGACTTTGAAAAGAGCCGCAGAAAGCAGTTTGTTTCAAGGATTGCAACTGGGGATTATGACTGCATTATCATGTCACACTCGCAGTTTGAGAAAATTCCAATCTCCGCAGAGAGAAAGGAAAGAATGTTAAATGAGCAGATAGAGGAAATCAGTTATGCCATTGATGAAATGAAAGAGCGTAATGGAGAACGCTGGACAGTAAAGCAGATGGAAAGCCAGAAGAAAAAGCTGGAGGAACAGCTGAAATCCTTATCTGATGAGAGCAGGAAGGACGACTTGATTACCTTTGAGGAGCTGGGTGTGGATTCGATTATGGTAGATGAAGCACATAATTTTAAGAACCTCGCAATATTTTCAAAGATGAATAATGTGTCCGGTATCAGCAGTTCAGGGGCAAAGAAGTCAACGGATATGCAGCTTAAATGTCAGTATCTATCAGAGATAAATGATGGCAGGGGCATTGTGTTTGCAACAGGTACACCAATATCCAATACCATGTGTGAGATGTATGTCATGCAGCTTTACTTGCAGAAAGCGGCACTTGAAGAGATGGGGATTTATCACTTTGATTCATGGGCTGCAAACTTTGGCGAAGTGACAACTGCACTGGAGCTTACTGTAGAAGGCAGTGGTTTTAGATTTAAGAGCAGGTTCAATAAGTTTACGAATCTGCCGGAGCTTATGAACATTTTCAGAGAGGTTGCTGATGTGCAGACCGCCGATATGCTGGACTTAGATGTACCGGCATTAAGGGGCGGCAAACCTATCATCGTGGAGTCGGAGCCTGACTGGTATGTAAAGCAGGTCATGGAAGATTTCGTGGTAAGGGCAGAGCGTATCAGAGGCGGTGGAGTTGATCCGAGTGTCGATAATTTCCTAAAGATAACCCATGAGGCGAGACTTCTTGGAACAGATGCAAGACTGATTGATAAGGATGCACCGAATAACCCAGATGGAAAACTCAATAAGGTAGCAGAAAATGTGTGGAAAGAATACGAGAAAGGAAATGCTGATGGTCATATAGGCTGTCAGCTTATTTTTTCGGATATCGGAACACCGGGACCGGATAAAGATTTTACAATCTATGATTATCTGAAGGAAACGCTGATACAGTATGGCATTCCAGAGGATGAGATAGTCTTTATACACGATGCCAAGACCGATGCACAAAGAGATGCACTTTTTAAGGAAATGAGGACAGGTAAGAAGAAAGTGCTTATCGGATCTACGGACAAGTGTGGAACAGGTGTTAATGTTCAGACACATCTTGTTGCAATGCACCATGTAGATTGCCCCTGGAAGCCAAGCTCCATTGAACAGAGGGAAGGACGAGGCATACGACAGGGCAACGAAAATGAAGAAGTAGCAATCTACAGATATGTCACCAAAGGAACCTTTGATGCATACAACTGGTCGCTCGTTGAAAATAAGCAGCGTTTCATCAGTCAGGTCATGACAAGCAAGGCAGTAAGCCGAAGCTGCGAGGATATCGACGAGGCAACACTTTCCTATGCAGAGATTAAGGCGGTTGCCACAGGCAATCCTCTTATTCGTGAGAAGATGGAGATTGACAATGATGTCCAAAGATTAAAGCTTTTGAAGGCATCCTATGACAATCAGAGATATGGCTTGCAGGATAACTTTATGATTAAGTACCCGAAGCTCATTAAGACAGCAACAGAAAAGCTTGCCAATGTAAGAGAGGATGTAAAAGCAAGGGATAAAGAGCTGATTGATAATCCGGAATTTTCCATTACCATAGGCAGGGCAACTTACACAGAGCGAGTGGATGGCGGAACGATGATGCTTGAAGCTATCAGCAAATGTAAGACCGGAGAGACGACAGCTATCGGTAAGTTTCATGGATTTGAACTGCTTGTGGAAAAGAACTTCCTTGGCATCAATTATATGGTGCTTCGTGGAAAGACTGAGTACAAGGCAGAACTTTCCACAA
>OHIR01001141.1_pt1 | contig 13009 bp, 10 predicted proteins | sample 1568301 | NCBI WGS metagenome assembly OHIR01 (sample SAMEA3879539, study PRJEB24766) | human gut metagenome | biome: human-associated habitat; feature: feces | place: USA | collected 1985/1987
TTATATATTTTCCTTTTTCTTATAATGAATTCATGAAATCGTCGAATCATTCAAAAAAGGGGGATAATCCATGAGTCGTGTTTCTTTAAAAGGTATCTGTGATATGCATGTCCACACCAATCCAGATCTGCGTCATCGGGCCTATTCAGATTTGGAGCTTGCTGACGCGGCCGTCCGTGTTGGGGCGCGGGCCATCGTCATCAAGAGTCATCTTGGGTTTACGGTCAATCGTGCGGCAATTGCTACTGAGTATGTACAGAAACGGTATGGGGACAAGACCAATTTCACCATGTTCGGCGGCGTTGTCATGAACAAAATTATCGGTGGCATTAACCCTGAAGCGGTCGAAAAGGGACTCAAACTGGGGGCAAAAGTGATTTGGCTGCCGACCCAATCTGCCCGGAGGCATCTGGAAAAATTGGGGCAAGATCCCAATCAAGGTATTACACTGGTTGAAAATGGCAAGGTTGTACCCAAACTAAAGGACATTTTTCAGCTCGTCAAGGATCATGATGCCGTTCTAGCAACAGCCCATGTTTCACCGGAAGAAGCCTTTGTTGTCGTCGAAGCAGCTAGAAATGCAGGGGTTAAAAAAATCGTCATCACTCATCCAGAATGGTGGGTCTGTGACTATACGATTGAAGACCAGATTCGCCTAGTCAAAGACTATGATGTCATTCTGGAACGCTGCTATGCTCAAAATATGGGGAAAGGTCAGCCTTACCACCTAAATCTCAAGGACAATGCAACCCTCATCAAAGAAATCGGCTATCGCAACATCATGGTGGCCACTGATGGCGGACAGGTTGAAAATCCAGATTGGGAAACAGAAATCTACGAATACATGCACTATCTTGTGGAAGCGGGAATTCCTGAAGAACAAGTCTATTACATGACAAAGACCATTCCTTACCGTCTGCTCGGCATTGATGATGAACCAGAAGGTGCCGTAAAAGACTGATTGACTTGTGAAAGGAGCCTGATCAACATGTTAAGCGCCATTATCATTGCGGCCATTGCCGTTGCTATTTTTCTCGGTTATAAGACCAAACTGAACACCGGTCTCTTCTGTATTGTTTTTGCCTACATCATTGGATGTCTGATCATGGGACTCAAACCAAAACAAGTCATTTCTTTTTGGCCTGTGAGCACAATGTTTGTCATCCTTTCCGTATCCCTCTTCTATAATGTCGCCGCAATCAACGGGACGCTGGAAAAGATGTCAGGATCCCTGCTTTATTCCTGCCGAAAATTTCCAGGTATGCTTCCCTTTGCTCTATTTGCCGTAGCCGTCATCCTTTCCATTATGGGAGCAACGTATTTCACTGTCCTAGCCTTCCTGGCTCCCATTACGATGGTCATCTGCGATGAATCCAAAATGGATAAGCTGACAGGCGCTATTGCCATTAACGCGGGGGCCCTTTGCGGTGGTGATTTCCCGACCTCAAATCTAGGCGTCATTTTCCGCGGTCTTGCTGACACAGCCTATGAAGCCAACAAGAATTTAGCAGCCCTCGATACCTTTGCCATGGAAATGGAGATTTTTCTCTTTTCCCTCGTCTTTTCCGTACTACTGATCACCATCTTTAAATTTGGGGTCAAAGCCAATCGAAATATCGGGGAAGGGGTAGTCTTTAAGAAACCTGAAGCATTTACGGGAAAACAAAAGACAACCTTGACCTTGATGATTGTCATGATGATTGTTGTTCTTGCCTTCCCCTTGCTTAAGATTTTTATGCCATCTCAGCCCTTCATCAAGTACATGGCGGGAAAAATTGATGTTGGCCTAGTTGCCATCATCTTTGCTGTCATTGCCCTGCTTCTTGATTTGGCCCCACAGAAAGAGGCCATTGCCAAAATACCTTGGAACACTATTGTCATGATTGCAGGCGCCGGCATGCTGATTGCCGTTGCCGTCAAAGCAGGAACCATCACCATGCTGAGCAACTGGGTCGGAAGCAACGTGCCAAAGCCCTTGATTCCAATCGCCTTTTCCATCATCGGGGCCATCATGAGCTTCTTCAGCTCGACCACAGGTGTTGTAACGCCAGCACTCTTCCCGCTCATTCCTGGTCTTGCCAGCTCTACGGGAATTGCCGCACCGGTTCTTTTCGCCTGCACGGTACTCGGTGCACAGTCCAGTGCCATTAGTCCCTTCTCCTCTGGCGGATCCCTGATTCTTGGTTCCAGCCCGAAAGAAGAAGACCGTAATGAGCTCTTTAACCGGCTGCTTCTTATAGCTGTACCGACAAGCGTCATTTGCTGTGCCCTGTTCAACTTCGTTGTTGCCTTTATCTTTTAAAAGACGCACATCCAAAAAGGACCTTACGATTTCATAAACCGCAAGGTCCTTTTCAGTTATATCATATATGGGACTTAGACAAGTGCACAAGGCTTCATTTTACGCAGAGGGATTCTTTTCCTCTGCTTCTTTTCTTTCTTTGAACTCTTTTTGGATAGCTTCTAGCTGTTTTGGATCATCAATCAGTTCGAGAGCAGCGTCAGCAAGGATCTTGGCGCCAAACTGCACGGCCTGATGGGCTTCTTCAGATTTACCGGCCGCAATGAATTCCGGCGAATGGGAAGAGGTTCCATCAGGGACAAAGGCGACCCGGATACAGGAGCCCGGAACACGGTGCATGACATTAGCAAAGTCCGTAGAGCCTGTCCGTTTCCGTGCAGACTGACAATTAGGTGCGTTCAGCGCCCTGGCATGTTTCATGAGGAGATCATTGAGCGTAAGATTCGGAATCTTGTTATCAAGAATTTTCCCCACCTCGGCATTGACAGTTGTTTCTGTCATCAGAGCTGCTCCGTTATAGATTTTTTCCATGCGGTTCATGATTTCCTTGACAAGACCAACTGTTCCGGCCCGAACCATGACCTGAGCCTGCGTAAAGCTTGGCACGACATTTGCGGCAGTACCGCCTCCATCAATGATATTGTAATGAATCCGCACATCATCAGGTACATGTTCCCTCAGGCATTCAATTCCGTGAAAAGCAAGCATCATGGCATCAAGGCTGCTTCGCCCGGCTTCCGGTTTGAGGGCGGCATGAGCGGCCTTACCGTGATAAGTAACTGTATATTCAGCATTTGCAAGACTCTTGATGTCTGTCTGCGTTGCCGGGCCACCGTGCATCATCAGGGCCACATCTAGTTCCTCAAAGGTGCATCCTTCCTTGATCATGATATATTTGCCACTGATATTTTCCTCGCCCGGCGTGCCATATACGGTCAAGGTAAAGGGGCTATCTCCGGCGGCTTCCTTGATAGCGTTTGCTGCGCCCAAAATAGAGGGTCCCTGAAGCTGATGGCCGCAGCCATGTCCCATGCCGGGCAGGGCGTCAAACTCACACAGAAGGCCGATATTAGGCCCGCCTTCCCCATTTTTCCAAATGGCCCTAAAGGCCGTTTCCAAGGAGCCAATCCCACGTGTCACAGCAAAACCATGGTCCTCAAGATACTGGGTAAGAAGGGCGCTCGACTTATATTCATGCGGACCGATTTCCGGATGATCAAAGATGGTGTCAGACATCTTCGTCAGTTCCGAAAGGTGCGCGTCAATCCACTGATTGGCTGTTTCAATCTGTTTTTCCAACATGCTTTTGCATCTCCTTTATTATCACATGGGCCCCAGATGAATCATTTGGGCAATGAACGTCATGACGCAGCCCGTCACGAGCCAAATCAGGAAAAGTTTCCACATGAAGCGCATCCACCGGTCATAAGGAATATTGGTCACGCTCAGAGTTCCCATAAGGGCGGTCGATGTCGGCAGGATATAATTACAGAATCCATCACCAAAATTAAAGGCAAGGACGGTGGTCTGGCGGGTAACGCCCAGCACATCAGCTAGTGGAATAAGAATAGGCATAACAGCAACCGCCTGCCCGCTCCCTGAAGTCAAGAAAACATTGATGATTGTATTAGCAATCACCATGCCCGGTGCTATGATAATAGCTGGCAATCCGCTAAGGGCTTCTGCCATCGCATGCACGATCGTGTAAGTAATTTTCCCGTCATTCATAATACCACTGATAGCTGTTGCCATCCCAATAATAAAGGTTGCTCCGAGCATTTGCTTGCTTCCGTTCAAAATATCCTTGCAGACATCGTTTGCTTTCGTTCCAATAATCAGATCTGCCACAACTGTATAAGTAAGGAAAATAGCCGCCATGTGGGACATACCCCACTTGAGGACGATTGCCCCATAAATGATAGCCGCAAAGGCAATGACAAGGAGAACAAGGGGAATCATCATCTTTCCGGAAAGTTCGCCCGTTTTATCAAGGTCAAGCGTCGCCGCATTATCTTTCGTCAGCTGGTCCAAATCGTACATCGGGCTCTTTTCCGGATTCTTTTTGATTTTCTTGGCATACCGGATCAAATAAATATTGGTCACGATATAAAAGACGACAAAGCAGACAGCACGATACCAGAGACCGGAATAAGTCGGCAGCTCGGCAATGTTTTGCGCCACCACGGTCGTAAACATGTTGAACGTCCCCGTGGAAAATCCAATAGCACCGCCAAGGACCATAATGGCTTCGCCTGTGATGGAGTCAAGGCCCATCGCCATAGCGAGCATGACCATAACAGGTGCAAAGGGGATGAACGTATTGACACCCTGCGTCGTGCAGATAAGGCCAAAGATCAGCGTCAAGACGGGGATGAAGACTTCCAAACGATTGGAAAAACGCTTAGCCCCTTTGGCAAGAATGGCCTGCAAAGCGCCGGTCTTCGTCACAACATGGAAAGCCGACCCAGCCATGAAAATAACCATCATGAGGTCAATTCGCTTGCTAAAGGACTTGATGATATAAAGCGGAATAAGGACAGGATTGATGCCCGTACTTTTGATATATCGGAACGTTGCAGGATCAACGACCTTTTGCCCGGACGGTGTCTTGATAAAATCATACATACCGGCCGGTACAACCCACGTCAAAATCAATGCTACAACAATCATCGCAAGAATAATAACAAAGGTATGAGGGAAATTCATCACTTTGACCGGCTGAACCCGGCCTGTTTCCTTAGCATCCATCATGAAACTCCTTTCACTGCAGTTCCTTTACCCAGTTCCATAAACATTCGGCTTAAAAGATACATACGTGGAACAACACTGCTGACAGAAGCGCATTCCTGCGGCGTATGGTTCTTGCCACCTTTGACAGCGCCAAAGCAGTCCACAGCAACAGCCCCCGCATCGGCCGCCCAGTTTGCATCCGATGCTCCGCCTACAGACCTTGTAATCAGCGTCTTCCCCAATTCTCCATAGATTTTCTGGGCAAGTGCAATGAGTTGGTCCGTGCCGGTATTGGGAGCAAAGGGAGGATTTCCTCTTTTTACATGAACCTCTACTGTTGTTTGTGGAATCAATGGACGAGCTGCAATTGCTTGAGCCGCCTTTTCTACCCGGTCAATTTCACTTTTATCGACAACCCGCAGGTCCGCTGTTGCTTCCGCATGGGAAGGAATGATATTGTCCCGCTCTCCTGCCTTTAGAAGCGTAAAATTAAGGGTTGTTCCCCTACTGACATCTTCTAACTTTTTGATGGCTTCGATCTGATGCAGGATTTCCATCAGTGCACTGGCGCCTTTTTTCGGCGCATTTCCGGAATGAGAAGGAACACCCGTAACACGCAGCTGGAGTAAGTTGGAGCCCTTCCGCGACCGGACAAGGCCATCCCCTTCCTGCCCCGATTCACAGCACAAATAGCAGTCATGCTGTGGAGCAAGTTCTGCCGTTAATTTTCGGCTGCTTGGTGATGAGATCTCTTCATCCCCATTAAAAAGAAGCGTAATTTGATCATAATCATCGAATCCCAGTTCATGGAGATGCTTCATGGCAAAAAGCATCATATTGGCCCCGCTCTTGCAATCTGCCACACCAGGGCCCTTTGCCCAGTCTCCCTCAATGTTAAACGGCCTTTCGGCAGCTGTTCCTTCGGGAAAGACCGTATCAAGATGGGCAGCTGCCATAATCTTTCCCTTGCCTTTTCCCCTAAAAACAACGAGAAGATGACACCCTTCTTCCGGATTTTCCATGGGAATCTTTTCAATGGAATAAGGGCTTATTTTCTCAAACTCTCGAATCAACACATCGGCAACCGCGTTGATTCCCTTTCCATTCCGAGAGCCGCAGTCCACATTGACCAGTTGCTTCCATACATTAATATAATCTGGCAAGGATCTTTTGCACAGATCATATAATCTTGTATTCTTCACCTAGACTCCCCCTATACAAATTGGATTTTTATTACTTAATATTGTAAAATAGTTAGACTAACTGCGCTAATTGTTTTTCTCAAGAGATTGATAAATAATCTTTATATAACGCAAATTACGTTATATATTCGCGATTCATTCTGTAACGTACGTTTCATTTGGCGGGTGGAGATGAGGTCTATGAATTTAAGCTTTAGACAAATGGAATATATTTGCGCCATTGCTGATACAGGAAGCTATTGTGCAGCAGCTAAAAAGCTATACGTAACGCAGCCAACGCTTAGTATTGCCGTAAAAAATATCGAAAAAAGTCTGGGAACACCCCTATTTATCAGGAAGAAATCAGAGGTTGTGCCCACTGATGAAGGGACTATTGTTCTTACCTACGCCCGTAAGATCCTTCTGCTGCAAAAAGAAATGGAGCGCAAACTTTATCGTCAGCAAATGGCCCATATCAAGAGGATTCGCATTGGAATCTACTCCATTTTAAATACTGTGATCATCCCGCCCCTTCTTGTGAGATTTAAGAAGAAGCATCCCGACATTGAAATTTCCTCCATCCACGGGCATTATCAAGCCCTTGAAAATTCACTGTCGAAAAACAATCTCGACCTTATCGTCTGTGTCCAAGATAAAGATAATCCTTTATTTGACTGCATCCATTTAAAGAGGGAGCACTTTCTTCTTGCGATTCCTCCGGAACACCCGGCCTGTCATAAAGCAGTCAAAATGGAAGATCTTACCTATCCCTATCTTGATATACGGGAACTCAATCAAGACTGCATCTTTTTCCAATATCCCCACCAACAAATCCGCTGGCAGGAAAACAAACTGCTTGAAATCAGCGGGTTTCACCCTAAGGAAATCAAAGAAGTGGAAAGCATTCAGCTCGCCATCCAGCTTGCTTCTGAAAAACTTGGTGTGGCATTTGCCATGGAATCGTATGTCACGTCCTTTCATACGCAAAAGCCCCTTGCTTACTTTGTAACGGGCGACCTGAAACAAGTGCCATGGCTTACCATTTGCACGTCAAGAGGACTTTCGCGAGATCCTGTTGTCCAGGACTGCATCGAAATCATTCGGGAACTCATCAATGAGCAATAAGGAATATAAATCACTCTTCATTTTCACGTACCGTAAATCAGTAAAAATCAATGGACCTGTACTTCAATACGAAGTACAGGTCCGACTTATTATATAAAAAGGTATATAAATAATCCTGTGGTGTGGTCATCCCTTTAAACTAATTGCGGATTAGAATTTTCAGACAACAATCCATGAAACCTCCTGCTGTAGAATAAAAGTATCCATATATCTATTCTCAGAGGAGGTAAGACAAATGTCTTTAGAGCAGTTTACCACAAAGCTTCTCAACGTAAAAACGGAGGAAATTCAAAGTATGTGTCAACATTTTCTTGGGAGACCCCTATAAGATTATGTTGCAGCCTAATTAAATGCGAAAAATGGAGCTTAAGTGACCTATGGCTGTACTGCTGGCCGTATACGCACCAATTCCTCCGTTTCTAATTCCCACATGTGGAACCATAGAAGCTTTTTGCAGCGCGTTCCTCAAGGCTTTTCGCAGCTCCGCGCTCTTCGGAGCTTCTACAGGCTTGAACTTGCTGAATAGCCGGCTTCCAGCTCTTCTTTTTGCAGGCCCGCAAGGGCCCTAGCCATGGCTAAGCAGCCTTCTTTTCCATGGGAGACCTTCCTTTGTTTTGATATTCGTGTCGTCAACACGATCTTAACAATAGGGGTCTTCCCTTTATTTTGCAAGGATTATTTATACCCTACCGAGAAACATTTTACGCTTAGAGGGAGAATTTTGTAGAAGCATGGAATAAGAACGCTTCACTGTGCTTTGTGAAGCGTTCTTATTTCTTTATGTACTTTCTCGTTCGATAAGCTTCGATGTATAAACAACCCGTTCAACCGGGGCGTCTCCGCCACTGTTTGCCTCAATTTCTGCAAGCACAAGCTGGGCCGCCTTTTTTCCAATTTCCACTGCAGGCATTTCCATCGTAGTCATTGTTGTTTCAAGCATGCTCCCTAACTCATGACCTGTAAGACTAATGACACGTACATCTCCCGGCACTTTTTTCCTTGCCTCTTTGAGCGCACGAAGTGCTCCAATCCCCTGTGCATCCATAGCAGCAATAATGGCGTCTAGTTCTGGATGGATTTTGAGCATTTCCTTTGTAGATGTGTATCCGTAGTCCAGTTGATTTGAATATCGCTTCGCTTCCGCCGTAAATTCACGCATTCCAAGCTCCATCATAGCATCTCGATATCCTTGGAAGCGAAATTTATATGGAGAAAGCTTGAGCGACCCCGTAATAAGCCCAATATGACGACAACCTTTCTTATAGAGGAAATGGACTGCCTCATATCCACATTTATAATAATCAACAGTGACGCTATTAAGTGTATTGTCCTGGACACGGATAACTTGTGTAATGGCTAGTCGTGAACTATGGATATCACGGATAAGATTTTTATTTTTTCCTGTTCCAGCAATAATAATGCCATCTACAAGGCCATTGCGCAGACGATTGAGACTATCTCTTTCGGCAATGGGATTATCTTCAACACTGCACAAAAACGCGGAATACCCTGCTTCCCGAAGTGTTGCTTCAATGGATTGAGCAATCATGGAAAATACTGATAGATGCAGGTGAGGTACGACAATTCCGACCGAATGACGCTTACCTTGGCGGAGTCCTTTGGCTAGAAGATTAGGACGATATGAGAGCTTTTCTACTGCAGCCATAATACGCTTTTTCGTTTCGGCATGGACACAGGGGTTGTTATTAAGAGCCCGCGAAACAGTGCTCACATCACAGCAGGCAAGTTTTGCGACATCCCTTAAAGTTGGCATAAAGCCACCTCTTTTCTGAAAACGTTTGCATATTTACTATATATCATAAATTTTGAATTTTTACAACGGAATAATAAAGAAAAAGTTCTAAAATTGGCTTTAATACTTAAGATTCACCTAAAAATACTTTGCAATAAATTGCGGAAATATCAGAAAATATTGACGCTATTCTATTCTTCGTGGTATAAAAAAGCCATCGGAAATACAAACGATTGCATTAAATAGAGTGCAAAGAATTAAGGAGGATGTTACCATGAAAGAAAAACATTTCAAAACAATTTTCCCGGCGGTTGCTGTTCCTTTGAACAATGACTATACGATCAATGAACCAGAATTCCGCGCTTATCTGCGCTGGATTAAGACGTTCTATAACAAGGGAATTAAAGGCCTTGTCTGTAACGGTCATACGGGCGAAATTACAGGTCTTACCCGTGCTGAAAGGAAACGCGTCGTTGAAATCTGCTCCGAAGAATGTGGCGATATCATGACGATCATCTCCGGTGTGAACTGTGAAAACACGGCTGAAAGCATCGAAATGGCTAAGGAAGCTAAGGAAGCCGGTGCTGATGGCATCCTTCTTATGCCGCCTCATATGTGGCTTCGCTTCGGCATGCACAAGGATGCTCCGTTCGAATATGTCAAAGATGTTGCTGAAGGTGCTGATATCGACATCATCATCCACCTCTATCCTGCTACAAGCAAGGCTTTCTATCCGGTAGAAACCTTGATCAAAATGGTTAAAGAAATCCCCCATGTTAAGGCCATTAAAATGGGTACTCGTGTAACGGCCATCTATGAACATGATGTTCGCGAACTCCGCAAGGAATGCCCGGATGTATCCCTCATCACCTGCCACGATGAAACGCTTTGCGTCACTTGGTTCACGGGTATGGATGGTGCTTTAATAGGTTTTGCCGGCTGCGTACCTGAACTTATTACCGGTGCTTGGGAAGTCTTCTCCCATTCTGAAAAACACACTCTCAAGGAAGCTCTGGTTCAAAGAGGCGTTTTCAAATCCGGCCTCATGAGAAAACCGGTTCTGCCGCTTGATCAGGAAGAAAAAGACTGGATTGCTATGGGCCTCAAGAAGAGCGGTCTTCCCAAAGTTGATATGACTCCGTACGAAAAATAATCGCCGCTGATGCCAGCGAAGTTTTACGGTGCACAGTGAGAAATGCTGTGCACCGTTTTTCATATTCGAAAAGGACGGATTATTATGTATATTGATAAACTTGGATTCGATCCTGATACGGTTCCCACACTCTCTTTCGGTGAACTTCTCAAACGAATTGGCCCAGGTATCATCTTAACCGGTGTTGTCATTGGTCCGGGAGCCATTACAACAGCGTCTATGCTAGGTGCCAACTATGGCTACCAAATGCTTTGGCTCTTCATCCCCATTTTCATCATGGGCATTACCTTTATGCTTTCCTGCTACCGTATCTGCATGTTGACAGGCATGCCCATCATACATGCAATTCGTCATTATTATGGAAAAGGTGCCGCTGCTTTTGTCGGGATCTGCCTTTTCTTTTCCTGTCTTTTTTTCACTTTTGGTAATATTTCAGGGAGTGGAGCCGGAATGAATCTCATTTTCGGCATTAACTGGAAAGTAGGCGCCCTCATTATGATTGCCATCCTCCTTCTTATGTATTTTTCAAAAAATACATATTCCAAGGTAGAAAAAGGGGTTCTTCTCTGCATTATGGGCATGATCATTGCCTTTTATGCAACCCTCATTGCTTCTGGTGGCCCAGCCGCAGGGCCCTTCTTTACGGGGATCACACATTGGCAATTTCCTCAAGGCAGTCTACTTCACTCACTCGCTTTCATCAGTACTCACGCCGCCATCACTGCCGGCGTTTACGGAACCTATTTGGGAGCAGAAAAGAAATGGAAGAAAGAAGACCTCTTTAACGGCACCATGTTTGCTGACGGCATTGCCCATGTCATTACAGTTATTCTCATTTCTGGAGCCATCGTTACGGTTGGTGCTATCGTCCTTCACCCGGCAGGCCTCAAAATCAAGGCACCGGCCCAGATGGCGGCCATGTTGAAACCGGTCCTTGGCACTTTTGCCAATCCAGTTATGGGGCTTGCCCTCCTGGGGGCTGCTTTTTCAAGCCTTCTTGGTAATACACAGCGCGGCGTCGTACTTCTCAATGCTGGGATGGATTGGTCCGTCGGTCTTGAGTCAAAACGTGTCCGTTGGACCTGTGTTGCTTGTATTCTCTTTGGTGTCATCGTTTGCTTTGCTTACAGTGGTTCTCCGACACAGCTGATTTTCCTAGCAAATCTTGCCACTTCCATTGGTACACCAACAGCGGTTTTTTTTGTAACCCTTCTTATGTGGCGAAAAGATATTAACGCTGGCATGAGAGCACCTCGTCTTCTTCAAGTCAGTATGACCGTATGCTACATATTTGCAACAGCAATTACCATTTTTGCTCTGGCAAACAAGCTGTTGAAATAATCTAATCCACTCGATTGTTAGAACACATTTGATAGGTTCTCAATAACTATGTTCCTGGGGAGGAAATACTCATGAACAAGAAACTCTTTATTGCAATGGCTGTAGCCCTAGGGGTAAGCGAAACTGCCTTTGCAGACAATCCTTTTTCTGATGTGCCAGCCGGCCACTGGGCTTATGCGGCTGTTGCTAAACTTGCTGCAGCAGGAATCGTAGATGGTTATCCCGATGGAAATTATAAAGGGATCCGTACCATGACTCGTTATGAAATGGCCCAAATTATTGCAAAGGCCCTTGCTAAAGGTACTATCGGTGCTGATGATAAATTGGTCGGTGAATTTGCTGATGAACTTGACAACCTTGGAGTATGCGTAGCAAAGCTTGAAAAAAACGCCGATAATGTTAAAATTACGGGTAATATCCGAATGAGTTACGCTAATACAACCGGAGGATTTGGCGGCGACAGCAAGTCACAACTTCGTTCCAGGCTCTTCTTTACAGGTGAAGTCAATGATAATTGGCACTATGTTGCCATGTTAGAAAACAATCAGTTTTTTGAAGGGAAGAATGAATCTGGAGACAGTGATACCGATTTTCAGAGAGCATTCCTCAAAGGCAATATTGGAGTTGTAAACATCTCTGCAGGTCGCCAGCATGCAGATTATGGGGATTCTGATATCTATTCTATGCGTGTTGACAGTGTTCGTGCTTCTGTTCCTTTTGGCGATGCTTACCTTAAGGCTGAATATGGAAAGATGGCAAATATTGGGGCCTACGGTTGGTCTGGAGCTGTCAAACAAGGGTCTTCCAAAGCTGTCGCTGACACGTTTGTTGAAACAGAATTGGGTGAAACATGGGGTAATTGGGACCTTGCTGCTGAGTTCATTAAAAATAATAATCAGCAGGTCATGGTAAACGGCGACAACACCATTTGGAACACCCGTGCCAACTACAAAGTTGGAAAGTTCAAGGTTGGCGCCATGTATCTCAAAGGGGATGACGATTCCCTCAAAAAAACTAAGTACCCCAATGCGGATGACGATGGCTATATCATCAACATGGGCTGGAATGGAGCAAAATCCTCCAAAGCAGGTTCTTGGGGCCTCTTTGCCAAATACTATAACCTTGGTGCACCAACCCAAATCAATCCGACCATGAACGGCGCCTGGAAGAAATTTGCCGGCGAAGGCTACAAAGGCTACCTCGTTGGCGGCAACCTGACCCTTGCCAAGAATATGGTGGCTCAGGTTGAATACTATGACCTTGAAGGCAAAGAAACGGAAAAACACGCGCGGACCCTTTGGTCTCAGCTCGTGGTCACGTTCTAACGATTCTCAAAAGCTGGAATTCCATTTACCAACACTGTATTGTATGTTCTCTCAATCTATTTTCTCCGCTTTAGAATGACCTCTGCGGCAATCTTGCTA
>OHIR01001147.1_pt1 | contig 12966 bp, 8 predicted proteins | sample 1568301 | NCBI WGS metagenome assembly OHIR01 (sample SAMEA3879539, study PRJEB24766) | human gut metagenome | biome: human-associated habitat; feature: feces | place: USA | collected 1985/1987
TCATAGTAGACGGGGTAATCGTCAAAGGTCACGGTGCGGTACACATCGTGGTCCAGCGTCAGCTCCACGCCGCCCGCTTCGATGCCGCCGTTGATGGTCACATAGCCGTTGTCGGCATCCCTGTCGATGCTGGTCACAGTCAGCTTGGTCACGGTGGTGTCGCCCTGGTCGTGGATCCGAAGCACGCTGCCCTCCTGCAAGGCGTCGATGTCCTCGGGCAGGTAGCTGTCGTAGCCGTATACGCTCAGGGTCGCCTGGCCGTCGGCCACCTTGGTGATGCTGGCTGCAAACTTGTAGGAACCCGTCTTGATCTCGTTCAGATCCCCGGCATCGATGGGCAGCACATCGCCCATCTCACCGGCTGCTTCGGACGAAGCCGCACTGCTTTCCACGCCGGAAGCCGGTGCGCTTGCCGCGCTGCCTGCGGTGCTGTTGCTGCTGCCGCAGCCTGCCAGAATGCCCACTGCCAGAATGGCCGTAACGGCCAGCACCTTTTTGTTCAGTTTCATATTCTATACCTTCTTCTGTTGTTGTCGGGGCGGTGTTTTCCGCACCTGTATCGGTATCATACGTCACCCGCGCGGAAAAGTCAACATTTCCTTTTCTCTGCGCTTGACGCGCGGTTTTTGTTCCGCTACAATAAAAACGAATCAAGAACCCATTCTATTGCAACTGATTTTAAGATAGAGAGGAATTTCCCGTGAAAATTTTAAAAGTAAAATGTCTTGCCCCTACCCGGCTGGACAACTATCTGACCCAGCAGTTCCCCGCCCTGACCCCGGGCCGCCTGAACAAGGCCCTGCGGGAGAACAAAATCAAGCTGAACGGCAAAAAGCAGCCGCTTTCCACCCGCGTGATGGCCGGTGATGAGATCAAGCTGTTCATTCTGGATGAAGTTCTGGATGCGGACCGCCGTGTGGACGGCCCGGCGTGGAAGAACGCCCGCGGCCCGGCACAGGTGGTGTATGACTGCCCGCAGATCGTCATTGTGAACAAGCCCGCCGGTCTTGCCGTGGATGGTCCGGAGGACGATACCCTGCTGAACCGCACCCTGCTCTACCTGAACCAGCAGGGCGAGTACAAGGAGAACGACCTGTACACCCCGGCGCTGTGCCACCGGCTGGACACCGGCACCAGCGGCCTTGTCATCGTTGCCAAGACCCCGGAGGCCGAAGAGCTGTTCCTTGCAGCCATCAAGAACCGCGATGTGAAAAAGACCTACCTCTGCGTCACCTTCGGCCGTCCGATGCCGCCGGATGCCACTCTGGGCGGCTATCTGCTCAAGGACGCCGACCGCGGCATCGTGAAGATCGTGGAGGACAAGCAACCCGGTGCCAGGGACGTGGAGACCCGGTACGAGACCATCGCCGTCTCCGGCCGTCTGGCCCTGCTGAAGGTGCAGCTGATCACCGGCCGCACCCATCAGATCCGCGCACACATGGCCAGCATCGGTTGCCCCATTCTGGGCGACAGCAAATACGGCAACAACACCGCCAACCGCGAGCTGAAACTCAAGTATCAGGCCCTGTGCGCATGGGAACTCACCATGCCCCGCTTCACCCAGCCGGATTTCGAGTTCCTCAGCGGCAAGACCTTCCGCGCACCAAAGCCCTGGTATTACAGTCAGGTACTGGACGGAACTCTGAAATAAGCTTTTTACAACAAATTACAGCAAAAAAAGAAATCCCGGAAGTGTATTCCGGGATTTTTTTGTCGTTTATGATTTTACTGGAATAGACCGCCAAACCAGCCCAGAGTGGACTCAGTTGCATTTGCAAAGGCATCCTGAACTTCCTGAATGCTGTCCAGCAGCTTGGTGCCCTCGGTATCCTTCACCGACCAGTAAACGCCGCTGCTTGCCGAGCCATCCGAAACCGTGAAGTCACTGGTAAAGCAGAGGTTATCGCCCTGAGAATCGGTCACGACCACCATGTAGGTGTAATTGCCTGCGGGCAGTTCACCAAAGCGGATGGAGCTGTCCAGCGACTTGAAGGAGAAGATCGCCGTATTGGGTGCTGCCTGTGCAGTGAACACCGTCTGGTCGTTCTCGTCCAGCACTGCCACCTGCACATTGGTCAGGGTGGTGCCCAGCGCAGCATTTGCAGTGCCGGTCAGCGCCATGCCCTTGCCCGCACGGACATTGATGGGGTAGCTCATGCCTTCCAGACGCAGGCCGTCAGCCTCTGCAGCAATGGAGTTGTGATCTGATGCCACATACCAGTAGCAGGAGGACCTATTGACCGAAACGCTGGAGCTTTCCAGCGGGATGCGTCCGGAAGAGATGTTGCCTGCCGGATCGGAGCAATAGAAGGTGCCGTTGGTGTAGTCGGTGAGCAGCACTGCATGGGGCTGGCCGCGGTCATACAGCACGATGCCCTCCGGGTGCTGCGAAAGCAGGGTGATCAGGGTCTGCACTTTTTCCTGTTTGCGGGAGGGCAGTGTGCCGTAGCCCACCTGCATCTCCTTATATGTAAAGCTGTGGGAAAGCCCGTTGGACCATGCTGTGGAACGGACACTGTTCTCGGTCACAGTGGACCAGTCGGTCAGGCCGTCAAAATAGGCACGGCGGCGCAGCATCATGGCTGCGGATGCCAGTGTGCAGGTGCCGCCACGGCTCTGCTTGAAGTAGAAGCCTGCGTCCACGTTCAGATCAACCGCCAAGGCAGCCGGCAAGCAGGTGAGCATAAACACCAGTGTCAGCACAAGGCTCAGCAGTTTTTTACGGGACGGTGCAGCGGTATTCACGGGTAGGTTCTCCTTTCAGCTTCCATGGCTTGTTACGTTTACCACCATAAAGTATACCAACTTGTTACCCTTTTGTAAACGTTTGTGAAGCTTTTTTCTCAATATCAACACGTTTGGGCAGTTTTTGTTGGAGAGAATGCACAGTTTCCGGCAAGATATTCTACATTTTTTACAAAAATCCCGTCCTGACATTTTTCAAGCGCACCGCATTTTGCATTCTTTTTTCATTTTCTGACCACGCTGTGGGCAAACAAAAAAGCTCCACAGACGAACAAATTCGTCTGTGGAGCTTTTGGTCCGAGTGGCGAGAATCGAACTCACGGCCTCTTGAACCCCATTCAAGCGCGCTACCAAAACTGCGCTACACCCGGATATCTGCAAGCGGTTATCGCTCACAGCTCAATTAGTATACTTGATTCAGGGTGTTTTGTCAAGCTTTTTCTGCCAGGTTTTTGCAAATAAATTTTCAAAACTCCGGCTCGTTTTCCTGCAGCGGCTGATCCCTTGCGGGAAACATTTCAAATTCAACAGTGGCAAGTGCAATTGCAAACACACTCTCGGCACCGGCTGCCAGCAGCGCCTGTGTGCAGGCTGCTGCCGTGGCACCGGTGGTGATCACATCGTCTACCAAAAGCACCTTTCTGCCCTCCACAAGTTCCGTGTCCGTCACCCGGAAGGCACCCGCCACATTGGCAAGGCGCTGCTCAAAGGGCAGGCCCGCCTGATGCCGCTTTGCACGAGTGCGGCCCAGTGCTTTCGGGTACAGCGGTATCCCCAGTGCGCGGGCCAGCGGCACCGCCATGAGCTGCGGCACATTGTAGCCGCGTGCTCTGCCGGATGCCGGTACGGGAACGATGCAGTCGTACCCAAGGGACATGCCTTCCACAAGCTCCGGCACCGGTTCTGCACCGGCCATATGCATCTCGCTGCCAAAGGCCAGCTTTGCCAGCCAGAGACCCAGCTCCACCGCCGCCCATGGTGCAGCATGGTATTTTGTATGCAGGATGCCGCGCCGCACACAGCCCTCATACCGGAACGGTGCTGCTGCACCGGTCAGTTCCCCTAAATAATGCTGAGAAGCGTCCAGCCGCATTCCCGGCTTCCTGCGCAGCTCTTCCAGCTCCGCGGCACAATCCGGGCAGATGGGCACACTGCCCAGCACCCGATCACAAAACGGGCAGCGGCGTGGGTACACCAACTGCCTTGCCCCGCGCAGAATGCGGCGCGGGACGCTGTAATAATCCATCAGTCCTTTTTGACAGCCACGATCACACGCACGCGCTTGCCCGCAGCACAGCCAAAGTTATCGTACCAGCCGGTCAGGTAGTAGCCCTCCGAGTTGACCTCGGTCAGCTTGGTGGCGTAGTACTGACCCTTGTACCACAGATACACCTGTGCGTCGTCCGCCATCTCAAAGCGGGTGCCGTTGCTCATGACCGACGCTGCACCCACCTGATCGATCTTCATGGGCATGAGCTGGACCATCGTCCGCACGCTGCCGGTCGTCTCTCTGCGGGCTGCAACACCACCTACCAGCACCGGATATTTGACGTTGGTGGTGAAAGCTACCTGCGAACCATTGACATAGCACACATAGGTAGCACCGCCGCCAATATAGCGGAAGATGGACGCATACGGTTCGCCTACAAGGCTGCCCACCTGCCGCAGACCAAGGCTGAGCAGGCTATCCGTGTTGGCTGTGATCTTCTGCCACAGAGTGGAGAGGATGTCGCCGTTGATCACACCCCACAGCACTTCGCTGGTGGTGGGCACCAGAACATCCTTCAGGTCGTCCACGATCTTATCCTGCGTATCCGTGCTGTCGCTCTTGCCGGTGGAAATGATCTTGGCCAGCGTCTGCAGTTCCGAGTAGTTGACTGCCACATTCTTGATATCATCCAGCACGCCGTAGGTCCACAGGTCGCCGGTGACATCATTCAGGATCAGGCGGTCGATCTCGCCCTTCTCATTCAGCGTATAGTAGCGGACGTTCAGAAGATTCAGGTCTGTCCCCGCTAGGCGGCTGGGACGAACCGTCCCAGCCACACCCTCCGCAGTTGTATCCAGAATCTGTACATCGTCGGCAAGGGCATAGCTGCCCAGTGCCGTTGCATCTGCATTGACCTTGCCGGTAACGACCTTGTTCTCGATGCCGCTCACAGACTCGCCTTCCGGCGTTACGCGGATCTCTACCAGCCAGCCCTTGGGGTAGTTCAGGCTTTTGTCCACATTCACAGTGCGCTGAACACCATCGGTGCACATGACAGCCACGCGCTGCAGCACATCCGCGCCGTTATCTTCCACAAGGCTGCGGGCTGCGCCCTGCACCACGCCGTAGAACACCTCGTCGGCCTCTGCGCCGGTAATAACATCCGCCGCCTCATTGTTCATGCCCAGCAGCAGAGTGACCACTTCGCCCACGCCGCCGCCGTTCAGGCTGGACACCTTGGAAGCCACTGCTGTGCTGCCCAGCTGATAGCTGGTGCCCGCCACGGTAACGGCCGTGGGTGCGCTGGCGCTGGGCGAAACGGCAGTGATGCGGCCTGCTGCTTTGCGGGTGTAGATCCACACCGTCTGTAGACTTTCGCTGTAATAATACACATCGTAACGGTTCAACTCTGCAGAAGCCGAGACCTTATCGTTGCGGTAGATGCTCACCGGCGTAAAAGGCAGCTGGGTGCCTTCCGCTGCCACAAAGGGTCCCTTCAGGCTCTTGAGCATTACGGTAGAGGTGTCCACCTGACCGTTCGAAACCGTAAAGCCCAGGCTGGTACCATAGGCGCTGCCAGAGGCGGTGTTTGCCGTGAGGGTGTTATACAGCAGCAAAGCACAGTCCTCATAGTTCATGGCCTCGCTCTGGCTGCGGTTCAGCTGGTTACGCAGGCCCAGTTCCTGCGCCTTGTTCAGCTGTGCCGTCGGGAACACGCCGTTGAGGTCGGTCATTTTATAGCCCAGCAGCTTGAGCGCTGCGGTGCAGGCTTCTTCCAGCGTGACCGTATTATCCGGGCGGAATGTACCATCAGTATAGCCGTTCATCCAGCCCTGCTGCACCGCAATGCGCACATAGGGTGCCCACTGAGAGTTGCCGGGCACATCCTTATACAGTGTGCCCAGATTGCCCTGCTGGCTGGCGCTTTCGCGGTAGGCCGAAAAGGAGACCAGCATCTTGGCAAATGCACCGCGGGTGACGGCAGCATCCAGACTGCCGGTCTGGCTGGTATCCATAGCGCCCAGCGTGATGGCCGTCTGGATGGCCGAGTTGTTCAGGCTGGCCGCCGATGCCGGAAGCACCAGCACGGACACAGCCAGGCATGCTGCAAGCAGACATGCGAAAAGACGTTTTTTCATAGGTATATTCCCCTTCCTTGGTGTTTGGCAGTCCGGCGCAACGCCGGCTGAGAAGAGTTCAGTCATAGCGCAATGCTTCAATGGGGTTGAGCCGCGCTGCGCGCTTTGCGGGCAGGTAGCCGAACAGCACGCCAATCCCCACCGAGATGCCAAAGGCCACTGCGATGGAATTGAAGGACGGGCTGACCGTGACCGTTGTGCCGCTGGTGAACATGGGCAGCACCTTGTTTGCTCCCATGGATACGATGTAGCCCAGTGCAATGCCCAGTGCGCCGCCGAGGGCCGAGGTGGTGGCTGCTTCCACCACGAACTGCGACAGAATGGTGCGTTCCTTGGCACCCAGTGCCTTGCGAATGCCGATCTCGCGGGTGCGCTCAGTCACCGACACCAGCATGATGTTCATGATGCCAATGCCGCCCACCAGCAGCGAAATGCTGGCAATGCCGGTCAGGATCACAATGACCATGTTGATCATGTTGTTCATTTCCTCCAGCCACTCGCTGGCGCTGTAGACATAGTAGCCGTTATCCGAGCCAAGCAGGCGCTGCAGTTCGCTTTCCACCGCAGACTTTGCTTCGTTGGCGCGGCCCTCATCCTCCATGACCGCGGCATAGTTGTTCACCGTGCTCTGGCTGGAAAGACGCATGACCGTGGTGTAGGGCAGATAAACGCAGTCGTCATCGCTGCCCTGCTGCATGTCCGGATCGCTGACTTTGGCCGCCAGCACGCCCACGATGCGGAACTTGTTGGCACCGATCTTGAGCGTCTGGCCAAGGCCGTTGCCGCCAAAGGCCACACGGTTGAGGTAATCGCCGATGACACACACATGCTTGTTATCCTTCATATCCATGTACTGCAGGCCGCGTCCCTGCGCGATCTGGTAATTTTTCATGGCGGAATAGTTCTCGTCCACGCCGCTGATGTTGGACCAGCGGTAGCTGGTAGTGCCGATCTTCAGCGTGCCGCTGCCGCTGAAATCGATCTGCGGCGAAATGGACTGGATCAGCTCCGGGTACTCCGTGGGCAGCTTGTACATTTCCTCCACCGAAACGGTGCGGGAGCCGTTGCCCCACACCTGCACCGAAAGGGTGTTGGTACCCAGTGCCGAAAAGCTGTCGCGCATGCTTTTGGTCATGCCGTTGCCCAAGCCCACGATGACGATGACTGCCATAACACCGATGATGATGCCCAGCATGGTAAGGAAGGTGCGCAGTTTGTTGCTCCACACGTTCTGGATGGCCTGACGGAAGGTTTCAATAATCATGCTTTCTCCTCCTCATCCGGCGTTTCCGGCAGCAGCGTGGGCTGCACCACGGCTTCCGGTGCATGGGCATCGCCATCGTAGACCACCCGCCCGTCCTCCAGACGGATGATGCGGTCTGCCTGCACCGCAATGGAATTATCGTGGGTGATGAGCACCACGGTGTGGCCCTCATCGTGCATCTGCTGCAGCATTCCCAGCACTTCGCGGCCGGTGTGGCTGTCCAGTGCGCCGGTAGGCTCGTCGGCCAGAATGACCGCCGGGTTCCGCACCAGCGCCCGAGCGATGGAAACACGCTGCTGCTGGCCGCCGGAAAGCTGGTTGGGGCGGTTCCTGAGCTTATCGCCCAGACCCACCTGCTCCAGCACCTCTTTGGCCCGGGCGTGGCGCTCGGCGCGGCCGATGCCCGCATACACCAGCGGCACCTCCACGTTCTCCATCAGGTTGAGCCTTGGCAAAAGGTTGTACTGCTGGAAGATGAAACCCAGCATCTCGTTGCGGACGGATGCCAGCTCGTTGCGGCTCATCCGGCCAACGTCTTTTCCGTTCAGGCGGTAGGTGCCGTGGGTGGGCACATCCAGACATCCGATGATGTTCATGCAGGTGGATTTGCCGGAGCCGGACTGGCCCACGATGGCCACGAACTCGCCTTTTTCGATTTTCATGGTGATGTGGTCTGCAGCCTTTACCGTGGTGTCACCCATCTGGTAATACTTGCACACCTCATCAAACTCGATCAGAGCGCTCATGCATTCCTCCTGTGTCAGCCCAGATAGACCACGCCGTCTGCCTGAGACGGATTCACGGCATCCTCTGCGGAGCCCTGCTTTTCCTCGGCTTCCACAGGCTCTTCCGCCGGTACGGTCCCGTTTTCCGGTTCTTCTTCATCGACCATGCTGTTCGCAGCATCGGCGCCTTCCTCGCCCTCGGTGCCCTCTGCATCCGCCTCGTAATAGCCGCCGTCGTCATAGTACGTATCGGTACTTGCTGCGGCAGAGTCGTAAGCCACCGTGTCATTGCCGGTCAGCCCGCTGACGATCTGGGTGTAGTTGTCATCGCTGACGCCGGTCTTGACCGGCACATACACATAGCCGTCCGGCGCGATCATGCCCGGGTCTGCGTTGACTGCGCTGGGGGAGTCCTGCGTGACCAGCACATAGCCGCCGCGCACGATGGCAGCGTTGGGCACGGTAAGGGTATTCTTTGCCTGTGCCACCACGATCTCAGCATTGGCGTTCATGCCCGGGCGCAGGCCATCGGTCTCATCAATGCGCACCTTGACCGGGTAGGTGGTGGTGCCGCCGTTGGAGGTACCCTTCATGGAAACACGGGTCACAACGCCGGTATAGGTCTTGTCCGGCACGGCATCCGCCGTGACCTGCACGCTCTGACCCACCGACAGGCTGCTGACCTGCAGCTCGTCCACGTTCAGGGTCATCTCCAGATAGCTCAGGTCAAAGATAGTGCACAGGTCCGAGCCGGCGGACAGCGCGTCCCCGGCCTTGGCATTCTTTTCAATAATGGTACCGCTGATGGGCGAGGTGATGGTGTAGTTGTTCATGGCCTCCTGCAGATTGTCCATGTTCAGCTCGGCGCTGCGCAGGCTCTCGGCGGCAGACTGGATAGCCTCGGTCAGGTCCTCGCCGCTGATCTGCAGCACGATATCGTCCTTGTTCACGGCTCCGCCTTCCGGCACATTGATGGCCGTCACGGTACCGGCGGCAAGGGCAGTCAGGGTGCGCTCCGCCTGATACTCAAAGCACTTGGCGGCAATGCAGTTCACGCCATTGATGGTTGCCGTTGCTGCCTGCGCAGTGGTCAGGCCGCCTGCATTGCGCACAGCAATGGTCACGGTGCGGGTGAGCAGGTTGCCGGTGCTCAGGGCATCGGTGCCGGTCACAGCGGTCACGGTGCCGGTCAGCATTTCAAAGGTGCCGTCCAGCGTCACCTCTGCGCTCTGGCCCACCGAGAAGGTGGCGGCATCTGCTGCCGGGAACTCCAGCCGCAGCACCATTTTGGAGCTGTCACGGATGACCGCCACTTCCTGACCGCTGGTCACTTCGTCGCCCTTGGCCACCTTGAGGGCACTCACAACACCTGCCACCTCGGCGCGGACATACTGGCGGTCTGCCGTCTTGTCGTAGCTGCGCTGTGCCTGCTGCAGAGCAATGGACGCCTGCTCCGCCTTGGTGGTGGCATCGGAGGAGTCCACCGTGTACAGCACGGTGCCTTCCTCCACGATGTCCCCTTCCTCAAAGCTGCTGGTCAACACCTTGCCCGCTACCAGCGACTTAACATTATATGTATTGGCAGGGTTCAGAGTGCCGGTTCCGCTGAGGGTGTTGGACACATCCCGCTTGGACGGCGAGACCTGCACATAGTTGATGTCCGTATTGGCGTTCTGTGCCTTGTCCGGGCGCAGGATGAACCATCCGCCCAGCACGGCCACGCACACCACCGGCACCATCCATTTCCAGTTCTTGCGGAAAAAGGCTGCTGCTTTGCCGCCCTTCGCTGCGGGCTTTGCCTCACCCGCAGCCGTCTGCTGTACCACAGCATCCTGCTTCTTTTTAAAGATCATGCTTGCTGTTTCCTCCTGTATCTTTCAGGGCATGCCCTGGTTTCGGTATCGGGCGCAGGCTTTGCAAAAGCGCGCGATAAAGAGTTTATTGTTAGTTTATCGCATTTTCGTCTATTACACAAGCGTCTAAATTTTGTTTTGACGCATTTGTGTCAAAGTTTTACCCAACTTTCACACCGTGCCCTCTTTTGCCTTCCAGACAAAACAAAAGAGACAGTGCCCCGCTCTTGCAGGGTACTGCCTCTTTTTTGAAGCACGATCTTTATTCAGCTGTAGTTTCCACTACCACATACACCCCGGCAGGGACGCATGCAGCCCATGCGCCGTCCTTGTCCAGCCAGCCGAATTGCTCGCACACATGGTCCGGGCACTGACTGTCCAAAAACGCGATGGCACCATCCTTTACCTGCAGATGCACGACATAATTGCCCACATCATACAGGTAATCGTGGTCTGTATCCAGCGGCAGAGTCTCGGTGATGCCATCACCAAAATCGACGGTGGCCTGCAGGCCGCTGCCCTTGCTGCTGTGTGCTGCGCGCACGCCGAAATACAGCGCTGCTGCCAGCACAAGGATCACTGCAGCAAAGATCAGGTTCTTCATCCATGGCTTCAGGCCTTTGGAGCCGGAAGCGTTTTCAGGTGCTTTGCGGGTACTCATGCAGCGTAGTCGCTGGCAGCCTTACCTGCAATGCGGCCAAACACGGTGAAGTCTGCAACAGCGTTGCCGCCCAGACGGTTTGCACCGTGCACACCGCCAGTGACCTCACCTGCTGCAAACAGGCCAGGGATCACAGTGCCGTCCTCCTTGAGGACTTCGGTGTTGGTGTTGATGGTCAGGCCGCCCATGGTGTGGTGCACACCAGCAGTGACCTTGATTGCATAGTACGGAGCAGTATCCAGCGGGTTTGCAAAGCTGGTGCGGCCAAAGTCGGGGTCATTCTTGGCCTCAACATAGCCGTTCCAAGTCTTCATGGTCTCGGCAAAAGCAGCCTCATCAACGCCCATTGCCTTGCCCAGCTCCTCGTAGGTCTCGCCGGTCACGGTGAAGCCCTTCTTGATGTAGCCCTGAATGACGCTGGAAGCATCGACCATAGCCTGATCGACCACCAGCCAGCTGTAGCTGCCGGTCTGAGCGATCTCAGCAGCAGAGACCACGTCACGGGTGCCCACTTCGTCGATGAAGCGCTTGCCCTCGGCGTTGATCAGCACAGCGCCGTCGCCGCGCAGGCCCTCGGTGATCAGGGCAGCGGTGTTGGCCTCAACGGTGGGGTGGATCTGGATCTGGTCCATATCCACGGTGCCAGCACCGATGGCGGTGGCCATCTCAATGCCCTGGCCCTGAGCGCCGGCAGCGTTGGTGGTCATGAAGCCCTTCAGCTCAGGCTTGTACTCGACAACCATGTCCAGATTTGCGCCGAAGCCGCCGGTGGTCAGCACCACAGCCTTGGCGTTCACAGTGACGGTCTCGCCGGTAGAACCGGTGGCCTTGATGCCCACAGCAGCGCCGTTCGCATCGGTCAGGATCTCGTTGGCGGTGGTGTTCAGCAGGATCTGAACGCCAGCCTTCTCACAGTTCTCCTCCAGCAGGGGGATCATGTAGGAACCGACAGAAACGGTCTTGCCCTCTGCGTCCACAGGGCGATGGATGCGCTTGACGGATGCACCGCCAAAGCTGGAAACGCTGTGCAGGGTGATGCCGTGCTCGTCCAGCCAGTCGATGGCATCAGCAGAGTTGGAGCACAGGGTCTCCACCAGAGCAGGGTCGTTGATGCCCTTGCCGCCGATCATGGTGTCCAGCTCCATCAGCTCAACAGAGTCGAAGTAGCCGGTGGGGTTCTTCTGGTACTCTGCCCACTGCTCAGAGACGGTCTTTGCCAGAGCGGTGATGGTCTCGTTGTCAGCGTACTTTTCAGCAGCGGTCTTCAGGGTCTTTTCGACACCGGCAGACTCGCCGAACTCGTTCTCATCCTGATACACGGTCTTGCCGGCGTTCATGCCGCCGGTAGCGCGCACAGAGTTGCCGCCCACCATGGCCTGGCTCTCCACGATCACAACGCTCTTGCCCTCGGCAGCAGCGGTGATGGCAGCGGTCATGCCTGCGCCGCCTGCACCCACGATGACAACGTCAGCGTCAACGGTGGAATCCTCGGCCTTGGTCTCGTCGGCCTTGACCTCGATCTTATAGTCGTCGGCGTTCAGGCCGGCGGCAGTCAGGGCAGCGGCTGCTGCCTCCTTGATGGCGTTGGAGGTGATGGTCGCGGTGGACACGCCGTCCACGGCGATGCTGCCGGTCTCAGCGATCTGAGCGGGCAGCTGCTCCAGTGCCAGCGTACCGATGCCGGGGGTCTCGTCCTTGCCCTCAGCGGTGCAGCCGGTGATCTTGCCGTCTTCCAGCGTCAGGGTAACGGTAACGTCGCCGCCCATGCCCTTGGCAGTGCCGGTGAAATCACCGGACACGCCGCCTGCGGTGGAAGCGGACTTGCTGCCGCAGCCGTAGCCCAGCAGACTGACACCCACAACAACCGCCATGGCCAGCGCAGCCACGCTCTTGCGGATCTGATTCTTTTTCATTGTTTCTTCCTTCTCATATTCGGGTTGCTTGTGTTCGGACATCTATCAGCAAAAAAGGGGGAGCTGCTCATTCGGAAAGCAGCTTCCCCTCGCTGAAACTTAGAAAAGACTTAGGCGTTAGCCTGAGCTGCAGCAACAGCGCATGCAACGGTAGCACCAACCATCGGGTTGTTGCCCATGCCGATCAGGCCCATCATCTCAACGTGTGCAGGCACAGAAGAAGAACCTGCAAACTGAGCATCGCCGTGCACACGGCCCAGAGAGTCGGTCAGGCCGTAGCTTGCGGGGCCTGCAGCCACGTTATCGGGATGCAGGGTACGGCCCGTGCCGCCGCCGGAAGCAACGGAGAAGTACTTCTTGCCGTTCTCGATGGCCCACTTCTTGTAGGTGCCGGCAACCAGATGCTGGAAGCGGACGGGGTTGGTGGAGTTGCCGGTGATGGAGCACTGAACGTCCT
>OHIR01001194.1_pt1 | contig 12458 bp, 8 predicted proteins | sample 1568301 | NCBI WGS metagenome assembly OHIR01 (sample SAMEA3879539, study PRJEB24766) | human gut metagenome | biome: human-associated habitat; feature: feces | place: USA | collected 1985/1987
TTAAGAAATATATTTGTGTATATTTAACAAAATCGGCAATAGATTTTTTAAAAAACAGGTAAAAATGATTGATTTATTTACCGTATCGTGTTAAAATATGTTTTGTAATTTTTTATGTATATAAATGAAAGGCTATGGTGCGTTTTGACTGAAATATGAGTTTTTGTTTCATGACTCTTTAGCTCAAAACATACGTACAGCATTTCAGTTATGTACGATGACTCAATAATAAAAAGAGGAGGAGAAATAATGAGAAAACAGACAAAAAAAGTTTTGTCATGGGTTCTTGCCGGTGCAATGGCGTTAAGTCTTATTCCTAGCGTCGGCCTTGTTTCTGAAAAAGCAGATGCTGCGGTATCTACTGTGGACAAGGTTGTATTTGATAAGGCAGTAGAATCTAAGTTAGTAGGCGGAGATTCTGGAGAAGCTCGTTTGTTAGTATTTAACAACTGGGGCAAGTATGATCCAAATGCACTTGAAGGAATTAGCATGAAAGATGCATCTATTACTTTTAATGTTGAAGGTGTAGCTGATGTGTTGGCGAAGACAGGTGCTAAGTCTATTAAAGCATTCCTTGGATTGAATTCAAGTGATTGGTCAGTGAATACTCTTGGTAACACTGCACCTGCAGATGGAGTAACAGAAATTGAGAAAGATGGAACCTATACAGTAACATATACTGGTTCCTCAACAATTACACTTGGAAATCAGATGGGTGTAATGTTTGCTGACATCGACTCTGCTTTAGAGAAAGATGATGACAAGAATGTAACAGCAGGTTTGAAAGTTTCTGATACAAAGCTTCAGCTTAAAGCTCCTGCTTTAATGAAAGATGTTACATCTTTCGATAAAGCGGTAGAATCTAAGTTAGTAGGCGGAGATTCCGGAGAAGCTCGTTTGTTAGTATTTAACAACTGGGGCAAGTATGACCCGAGTGAGCTTGAAGGTATTGATGTAAAGAATGCATCTATTACTTTCAAGGTTGCAGGTGTTGCAGATGTATTGGCAAAGACAGGCGCTAAGTCTATTAAGGCATTCCTTGGATTGAATTCAAGCGACTGGTCTGTAAATACTCTTGGAAACACAGTTCCTGCAAACGGAGTAACAGAGATTGAGAAAGATGGAACATACACAGTAACATATACTGGTTCTTCAACAGTTAAGTTAGGAAACCAGATGGGGGTAATGTTCGCTGACATCGATTCTGCATTAGAGAAAGATGATGACAAGAACGTAACAGCTGGTTTAACAATTTCTGATGTAACTATGAAGACAACAGAATTGAAATTCGCAGATGATACAGAAGGACCAGAAGTAACACCTACTCCAGAGCCAACAGACGCTCCTAAGGCTTATGATGAGGCTCTTTGGGCTACAAAGGGTATCCATGCTTACCTCTCATATCAGATGGATTCATGGGATTATCGTAATGGTTACAAGCCAAATGCTGTTGGAAAACAGGATACTTACGATTACATCAAGGCAAGCGGTGACGCTACAAAATTCAAGGCTACTGATGTATTACTTACAAGAGATGGTGAGTATACAGTAGCTATTAGCGGTATCGATTTGTCATCAGCTACGAAGTACAACTTGTTGTCTATCGCAACAGACCTTTCTGCTAAGACAGAAGAAAACCCAGATGGTGCATATGCAGATGTTAAGTTATCTGTTACATCTCTGAAGGTTGATGGTGCTGAAGTTGCTAAAGATCTGAGCCTTGTTCAGAAAGCAGATGAGTTGTATTACTACTATCCACTGATCAACAAGTGGAGTAGTGATGATAAGGGACCTTTGTTTGAAAAGACAGATGCTGAAGATTTGGCAATTCCAGAGAACAGCATTGAGATTACATTTAAGGTTACAGGACTTAAGGCTGCATTGAACGACCTTAAGGAAGGTACTTATAAAGATCCTGAGACAGGTGAGAATGTAAAGAACGATACTATCACAAAGGACGATATTGATGCGTCTGAGGGTGCTCTTCCTACACCGAGTGAACAGCCAACTGTTAAACCAAGTGAGAAGCCAAACGTAACACCGGCTCCTACAAACAGCCCGGCACCTACTAAGGCACCTACTAAGGCACCAAAGGCACCTAAGAAGGGTAATAAGGTTGAGAGCGGCAAGGTTGTTTACAAGGTAACAAAAGCAGCTACAGCTAAGAAAGCTGGTACATTAGCAATCGTTGGTCTTTCTAAGGCAGGCAAGAAGGCATCTAGCCTCTCTGCACCAGCTACAGCTAAGATCAATGGCTACAGCTACAAAGTAACAAGTATTGGCAAGAACGCATTCAAGGGCGCTAATGCTAAGACGATCTCTCTTGGTAAGAACATTAAGTCCATTCCTGCAGGAGCATTTGCTAATTGCAAGAAGTTATCTACTTTGAAGGTAAAAGCTAAATTAACAAAGGTTGCTAAGAAAGCATTCAAGGGATGCAAGAAGACAATCAAGGTTAAGGGCGCTTCTAAGAAAGTAACTAAGGCTAATGTTAAGAAGTTAAAGAAGAGCGGTTACAAGAAATTCAAATAATTAAAGAAATTAACACTAAATTTTGATAATTATTGAGTCATTTAAAATATGGTGAAAACCGGAAAACAGTCGTGTCGAAAGACACGGCTGTTTTTTTATTATCGGAAATACTTTATCGAAAATTGCTGTTGTGTGGAGTAATGCAATCAAGAATTGCTTTAGCAATTCTTGCAAAGCAAAGCGCCGGCTTTGCTTTTTGTTCCTTTATCGGAGATTGCTGTTGTGTGGAGTAATGTTATCAAGAATTGCTTTAGCAATTCTTGTAAAGCAAAGCGCTGGCTTTGCTTTTGTTGAGTGGTTTTAGTTCGTAGAAGTCTGTGCAGCAAGAGGATTCTCTATTTTTGTAGGTAAAACAAGCCTTTTTTTCAAAGGAAAAAGGGCTGGAAATTTTAAAGAAAATCTTGTATAATAGTACATGATTTGGGGGACATCAGCATTTAAGTATGATATCCTGACCAGAATGTTCAAGAACATGTCAATGTTTGACCAAAACATTGCAAAATGAAAAGGAGGAAAATATTCATGAGAAAACAGTCAAAGAGTTTACTCTCTATGATTCTCACAGCAGCTATGGTTGTTTCTTTAGGTGCTGGTGTGACTGGTGAGAAGTCTAAAGCTGCAGATGCAACTAAGATCGCACCAGAATTTACTGCATATCTTGTGCAGAATAACAGTAAGATTTTCAATGGAACAGACAGAGTTGTAAAGGACAGCACAGGTGCTGTTAAGCAGGTTGATGCTGCTTACAAACTTGCAGCAGGCGAGACAGAAGAGGTTAATGGTGGATTTGTAGCATCTACAGGAGCCATCTCTACGACAGGCACATATACAGTATCTGCAGTAGCAGAGGATGACGTAGATGATCTTTTGACAGAGGCATCTTATCTTGGAGTTGAGTTTGGTACTTTAGGTGCAAAGGATGTATCCGGCAAGAAGAATTATGTTGTACCTAGCACATATTCTATAAAGCCTAAGACAATCACAATCACTGGCGCTGACGGTAAAGTAAAGCAGACGCTTGATTGGTCTAAGGCAAGCGTTTATAACGATGGTAATAAAGCAACAGGAAAGCTTCGCGCTGGTATTGTTAATAACTACTGCAGCACATCCGCAAGTAAGGCAGATGAGTTCCAGAAAGCAAACCCATTTATGACAAATGCTAATGGTACATGGACAAACGCAGGTGACCCGGTTGAGGTTGTTGCAGGTGATACACTCGCAGTTACATTGGAAGTATCTGCTGAGGCTCCTGTAGTAACACCTACTCCAAAGCCAACTGTTGCTCCTACAAAGGCACCGGCATTGAAGACATATGATGCATACCTTGGATTCCAGACAGATAACTACATCTTCCGTGATCCATGGAACGCCAGCAATGGTCTTAAGAGCAAGGAAATTAAGTATAATTCTCAGGTATCACTTAGCACAGGTGATAAGATGAAAGGATTCAATGCTAAGATTGCTAATGCTACAATGAAAGCAAACGGAACAAACTATACAGTATCTATCTCCGGTGTAAACCTTAAGACAATCAAGGGTGTTGAGAAAGATGCTAAGACAGCTAAGGGCTTCAACATGCTCTATGTTACAACTCAGATTCCTTTGACACAGAAGGGTGTAACTGCTGTTAATGCTACATTAAAGATTGATGGCAAGGTTGTTAAGAGTGGTTTCTCACTTCCTAACAAGCCGGATGCTGATGAGTATTATCAGTTCATGGTAGCTGATGGATATTCAGAAGATGACGGAATCAAGAATGTAGCTTATCCTAAGGGAAAAGATGCAAATTCTGCAATGAGTAGTTTGACAACTCTTCCTACAAGCAGCATGGAGATTACATTCCAGCTCAAAGGTGCTAGCTTCGAAGCAGCTAAGACAATTGGCTACAAGAAGGGTGCTAAGTTCGAGTCTGGCAACTTCAAATATCAGGTAACAAAGGTTGCAACAGCTACAGGCTCTAAGAAGACAAAGGGTGTTGTAACAGTAGTTGGCTTGTCCAAGAAGGGTAAGAAAGCTTCTAAGCTTAGCGTAGGTACTAGTGTATCTAAGACTGTAAGCAAGGTTAAGGCTACTTACAAGATCAACAAGCTTGGCAAGAATGCATTCAAGGGTGCTAAGGCTAAGAAAGTTACTCTTGGTAAGACGATCAAGTCTATCCCGGCAGGTGCATTCAAGAACTGCAAGAAGCTTTCTAAACTTACATTGAAAGCTAAAGTTTCTGTAAAGAAGGGCGCATTCAAGGGCTGCAAGAAGACAATCAAAGTTACTGCTGCATCTAAGAAGGCAAAGAAAGCTCAGCTTAAGAAACTTAAAAAGAGTGGATACAAGAAATTCAAATAATTTTCGATAGAAAATTAGAAGGAATTGAGTCAAACAAATTCTTGAACACAAAACATTGGTTTTAAGGGAGACCGTGATTCGATTGCAGATCGGATCACGGTCTTTTTATGGAATTGGAAAATGCTGTTATGCAGCGTGACATCACCAAGAATTGCTTTAGTAATTCTTGCATAGCAAAGTGCTGGCTTTACTCTTTTTTTATGTCATGAGCGAACTTCTCACCGAAATTAGCACAAAATATCAAAATAATGTTATAAATTGCCCTAATAATTGTAGACGAAACAAATATATGCAAGTATAATAGAACTATCAAGTCGCAAGATATGCGCAATCGGATGATCTTGTCTTACCGATATGACAAGCGGGGATAAAGTCATCAAAATTAGAGAAAAGGTATTTTGAAAGGAGACGAAACATGAAAGTAGCAGACGGATTTTGGTTAAGCAAACAGGGTTACAATGTGAACTACGCTTCTCAGGCATACAAGGTGGAGACAACAGAGAATTCCATCAAAGTATTAGCTACACCATATACGGTTTTGAATCGTGGTATGACATTGGGAGGACCAAACCTTGAGATCACATATTCTTCTACATCAGAGAACATCATCAAGGTACACATCGATCATTACAGAGGAGGATTGGACAACATTCCTCGTTATGAGTTGAACGAGGATACAGGATATACTCCTGAGATCACTCGCACAGAGGACAAGGTAACACTGAAGTCCGGCGATACTCGCGTAGAGATCAAGATTGCAGATGACTGGGAAGTACAGTATTACTACAAAGATAAGCATTTGACAGGCGGTGCATGGAGATCTACATCCATCATCAACGAGAGCCAGTACACAGCAAACGCTCGTATGAACACACAGGAAGACGATCAGTTCTTCAACTATCCACAGGATCCTCACACAACATATTTGCGTGAGCAGTTAAAGACAGATATCGGTGAGTGTATTTACGGTTTCGGTGAGAAATTCACTCCATTCGTAAAGAATGGTCAGACAGTAGAGACATGGAACTGTGATGGTGGTACATGTTCCGATCAGAGTTACAAGACAGTGCCGTTCTATATCTCTTCTAAGAGCTATGGTGTATTGGTCAACAGCTCTGACAAGGTATCTTTCGAGGTAATGAGCGATACAGTTTCCAAGGTAACATTTACGGTGCCGGGTGAAGAGTTAGAGTACTTCATTATCGGTGGTGAGAACTTAGAGCATGTATTAGAGAACTATACAACATTGACAGGTAAGCCTGCATTGCCACCGGCATATTCCTTCGGTCTGTGGTTGTCTACTTCCTTTACAACGAGCTATGATGAGAAGACAGTAAACAGCTTTATCGATGGTATGGCAGAGCGCAAGATCCCATTGCAGGTATTCCACTTTGACTGTTTCTGGATGAAGGGTTACGAGTGGTGTAACTTTGAGTGGGATGATGAGATGTTCCCGGATCCTGAGGGAATGTTAAAGAGACTACACGACAAGGGCTTAGAGATCTGTGTATGGATCAACTCATACATTGCACAGCAGTCTAAGTTGTTTGATATTGGTAAAGAAAAAGGTTATTTCATCAAGAATCTGGACGGAAGCGTATTCCAGTGTGATATGTGGCAGCCTGGTATGGCAATTGTCGATTTCACAAACCCAGAGGCTTGTGCTTGGTTCAAGGGTCTTTTGAAGAAGCTGTTTGACATGGGTGTTAATAACATCAAGACAGACTTTGGTGAGAGAATCCCTACTAAGGTAAAATATTACGATGGATCTGATCCGATCAAGATGCACAACTACTACACATACCTTTACAACAAGTGTGTATTTGAAGCATTAGAGGACTATTATGGTAAGGACAAGGCTTGTCTCTTTGCTCGTAGTGCGACTGTTGGTGGACAGAAGTTCCCGGTACACTGGGGTGGTGACTGCTACGCAGAGTATTCTGCAATGTCAGAGACACTTCGTGGTGGACTTTCTCTCTGCTCATCCGGTTTCGGTTTCTTCTCCCATGATATGGGCGGATTCGAGGCTACAGCTCCTGCTGATGTATATAAGAGATGGTGTGCATTCGGTCTGTTGTCTACACACAGCCGTCTGCATGGATCTACTTCTTACCGTGTGCCTTGGGCTTATGACAAGGATGGCGATACAGAGGCATGTGATGTACTTCGTCACTACACTGTATTAAAGGGTAAGATGATGCCTTATCTTTGGGCACAGGCTAACAAGACTCATCAGGTCGGTGTTCCAATGATGCGTTCTATGATCATCGCATTCTCTGACGATACTGCTTGTAAGTATCTGGATCAGCAGTACATGCTCGGTGACAACTTGTGCATCGTTCCGGTTATGAACGAAGAAGGTATTGCAGAGTTCTATGTACCGGATTGTGGAACATGGACAGATATCCAGAGTGGTGAGACATACGAAGGTGGTAAGTATTACACAAGAAAATGTGATTATTTCCAGACACCGATCCTTGCTCGTCCAAACAGCATTGTTACTTATGGTAACTTTGATGCAGAGGGTGCAATGAATGTATTGTATGATTATCTGCAGGATGCAGAGGCAGTAGTTTATGGATTAGAAGATGGTAAGACTGCAACAGCAACTATTTACGACCAGGAATCCAACAAGCTTACTGATATCACAGCAACAAGATATGGTGATAAGGTTACTGTTTCTTACACTGCAACAGACAAGAGCTTTAAGATTACTGTAGCAGGCAAGACTGTTGAGGCAGCAGCAGGTACAACAAGTGTTGACATTACTCTGTAATAACAAAAGAGCATATTAAAGTGTTTCCCCTTAAGCGGACAGGGCAAATATCCCGGTCTCGCTTAAGGGGTTTTTATTTTGCCAAAGAATGGGAAGAGCCGGTCTGGCAGGTTGTGTGCCAAAGAATGGAAAGAGCCGGTCTGGCAAGTTGTGTGCCTAAGAATGGAAAGAGCCGGTTTGGCAAGCTGTTTGACAAAGAAATGAAACTACGGTATTCTGATATTTATATGAAACGGAGTTTCTCTCTGTGCATGGAGATAACGGGATTGCCTTGCTTTTTGGCTGTCTTGGCGCAGAGTGATGAATAGTGATTAAAGTGAGGATGAGTATAAAGTATGTTTGATGGAAATGGAGTGACAGGGGCAGTTTTAGCGGTAGGTTATTATGCGTTGTTTCTGGGCAGTGGAATGTATATTGGCAGAAAACTTTTGTGCAAAGAACGATATAGTATTGTGATGCAGTATCTGGTGGGAAGTGTCGCCGGTGTCTTGGCATTACAATGGTTTCCTTTGCTTTTTGCCTTTGTGTTTGATTTTTCGATGACAGCACATGTATTGGCTCTGCTATTACAGGTAGTTCTATGTGTGCTGGTTGGTTGGAGATGCCATTGTTCAGAATCTTCACTACAGCAGCATCCATATCGGAAGGTGAACGAATGGAAACGTTTGTTCCGGGAAAATCCGGTTTGGATCTTGATGGCAGTTACTTTTGCCTTTTTTTGCTATTGTCTGTATACACATACGATCGTAGGAAATGCTGATGGCAGTATGCACACGGGGCAGTCCACCTACGGCGATATGAATATGCATTTTAGCTTTATTACCAGTATTGCAAATCAGCAGACGTTTCCGCCGGAGTATTCTTTGCTGCCGGGGCATAAATTATCCTATCCGTTTCTGTGCGACAGTGTTAGTTCCAGTTTGTATCTGATGGGCGCAAGTCTACGACTGGCGTATGTTTTGCCGATGCTCGGAGCAATTTTGCAGGTGTTTATGGGATTTTACTGCTTGATCAAATATTGGCTTGGCAGATCAGCGACAGCGTTGATCGCTTGGATCCTATTCTTTTGGAATGGTGGACTAGGATTTGTGTATTTTGACAATGCAGAAAAGATACATAAAATCTTTGCGGAATTTTATATGACACCAACGAATTATTTGGATAAAAATCTGCGCTGGGTACAGGTTATGGTTGACATGCTGATCCCGCAGCGTGCGACATTATTTGGCTGGGCCATATTGTTTCCGCTGTTGGCGTTTTTGTTCCGGGCGATAGCGGAGCGCAAAAAGAAATTGTTTGTTATGGCGGGCGTGGCGGCTGGTGCGCTTCCAATGATCCATACACATTCGTTTTTGGCGTTGGGGATGATCTGTGCGGTATGGTTGCTATTGGATCTGACAGATAATAGTCTTTTTGTAACAGGAAAAGCTGCATATGGGTGGAAAGCAGCGTCAGCGAGCAGGGGATCCAGCCGTAGAAATGGCAAAGTGACATCTTCTGGTAGAAGAAATGGCATAGCGACAGCTTCTGGACGCAGAAATGGCAAAGTAACATCTTCTGGTCGAAGAAGTGCAAACGTGTCTGCGTCAACCGGAAATCGCAGGGGAAGCTCAAGTGCTGATGCAACGGTATCAGACAGCTGGATTCGATATGCTCTTTATATTGGACTGGCGTTCTTTAGCGTGATGCAGATGATCAACCGCTCGAATGAGTTTGCAGACAAACATGGATTAGCGATAATGATCATTGGGGTTGCACTGTTTGTCCTGTTTTTGGGATACAAGTTAGTGCGTTATCTGCAAAATAGATCGTGGAAACGTTTGGCATTTACGTGGGGCATTTTTTTGATCGTAGTATTGATATTTGCACTTCCACAGTTATTTATGTGGACATTTTCACAGGCCTCCGGCGATAATTTTGTGCGCAGTCATTTCAATTGGTCCAATAATGGTGATCAGTATATTGTATTTTATCTTAAAAACCTGGGACTGCCATTTGTGCTGCTTTTGCTGTCCTCCTTTGTGGTCAGTGCGAGAAACCTAAAGATAGGTGCGCCATATTTGTTGATTTGGTTTGTGGCTGAGCTTGCGGCTTTCCAACCGAATGACTATGATAACAATAAATTGTTGTTTGTTGGAGCGGTCTTTATATGCGGAATCGCGGCAGATGCGTTAGTTCAGATTTATGAACGGTACGGCGCTGTGTATTGGTGCAGTGCTATCGGAAAGGCTGGTGTAGTGCTTTTGGGTGCCTGCCTGTTATTTGTTAGTGCAATATCCGGCTTTTTGACGATGGGCCGGGAATGGGTATCTGATTATGAATTATATACCGCATCAGCGGTAAAAGCGTGTCGATATATTGAGGACGAAACTACGCCGTGGGATGTGATCTTGACATCAACGGCTCATAACAGTCCGGTCCCGGCGTTGACAGGACGCAGTATCGTGTGTGGTTCCTCTTCGTTTTTGTATTATCATGGTTTGAACTATCAGCAAAATGAACAGGACGTCGAAACGATGTATACGAGTCCGGCGAGTGCTAAGGAGTTGTTCCGGAAGTATGATGTCAATTATATTTATTTGAGCAATCAAGAGTATGGCACGTATAATGTTGACGTGAATGGATTGTATGAAGTGGCAGATGTAGTCTGGCAAAAAGATGATGTATCCGTATGGAAAGTGAAAGACGCGATATTTGAGTAACGAGTAGACGGTGATAAGGCAGGAGCTTTGCACGGTAAGTGACAGTTGGAAAGTGAAAAATCCAGAAGCAGATAACGGTAGGAAGGTGAAAGATGAGATTATTAAGAAACAAGTGGGATGTACTAAAATGCGGACGTATGAACTATTGGAAAGAAAGTGTCTTCGTTGTATTGCTGGCGGTAGTTGTGGTCGTGGGACTTGCTCTGCGTGTGACAGCTTCTCAGACAGATAAAGGAAAGTCCGCACAGAAAATAACGGCAAGTGGCGGGAAGCAGACCGGGGCTGTTAAAAATGTCGGGGACAAAAACAGCACGGGAGATATGCCGCAAACAGCAGGGAAATCTATCCAAACAGTAGGACAGAACAACGTGGTAAAACCGGAGGATGCAGTGTATACGTTTTTGCAGGGGCCGAAGTCTTGGGGTAAACGTTTGACTTGGTCCGGGAAATGGGCAGAGACGTATTATGACGGTGGCAAATTCGGTGCATTCGGTTGCGGATTTTGTTGTATGGCCAATATTTATTCGTCGCAGACCACTTATGAGGCTTCTCCGGTAGATATTTATAAGTATACCAAGCGGAACACGATTTACGGTGGTGGCGGTGCAGTCGCCTGGGAGTATATGGAGAGTGCTATGCAGGGTCTTGGCTTTGAGGTGTCCCTACGGCGCAAACCGACATCGTATCGCAAATTTCAAAAGATGATCGCTTCCAATGACTCAGCGATTGTACTTGTCAGCAGCAGTAACTCAGCTTGCTATTGGAAAAATACACCGGGGCATTATGTTACCATCTTTTTATATGACAAACAGAAAGATGCAGTATTTTTGGGAGATTCCGGTGATCCTAAGCACAATCGCCGGTGGGTTGCACTCAAAAAGATTTATCGCTCGCTGAAGACGGAGAGTGATTATCAGGTAATGACGGTGACAGGATATCAGGCATCCAAAGACTCGTGGAAACATAAGAAAGCGAGCGGGACTTGGATACGGCCGGAACAGAAGTAGAGAGCTGTTTTAGGATTTGTTCGTCAATGAGTGCGGTGTCATGGTTTGCGAGTATCTATGCAGTCTATGCAGTGGAATATCAAAAAGTGTGGACTTCTGCCGAGAAAACAGGTATAATGCTACAGGGATGAAACGTTGTCAGGCGTGTAGCTGCGTGGACGAGTAATCGCACAAGAAGAAAATTCGCTGTCTTTTCGGTGGATACCAGAGCAGGCAGCAGTAGAAATCGGAGGAAATTATGGGATTATTACAGGAATGGAGAGAGTACGCATATGGCGTAGAATTGAACTCCAAAGAGGGAAAAGCAATTTGGGATAAGTATTTCGAGCAGGAAAAAGCCATTTATCAGCAGTTACTTGCGGCTCCGGAGAAAGTGGTATCCGGTACTGTTCAGGAATTAGCAGATAAATACGGCATGGAATTGAATTATATGGTAGGTTTCTTAGATGGAATCAATGAAAGCTTGAAAGAACCGAACCCAATCGAGGAAATGGAAGCTGACACGGTTGTAAAATTGCCGATTGATTTGGAAAGCTTATATTATCATATGGTAGAAGCGGGTGCTGATTGGTTATATGAACTGCCGGAGTGGGATGAGCTGTTGACACCGGAGCGACGCAAGGAGCTTTATCGTGAGCAGAAAAAGTCCGGTACAATTGTTAAGGAGCGCAAGGTTGGGCGTAATGAGCCATGTCCATGCGGATCCGGGAAGAAATACAAATATTGCTGTGGCAGATAAGCAGTGAATGACTGCGTTTGCATAAAAAAATTAAGGTGGTGATTTTGTGGTTGAATTGGATAACATCCGAATCGAATTAAGCAGTTTTTAGAAACCACTTCTGGAAGTAAGGGATTCACTTTAACTTAGCAGAGAAAAAGTTAAGGATTGAAGAACTTGAGAGAAATATGGAAGCACCTGACTTTTGGGACGATGCCGAGAAGGCAAGTGCGGATATGAAGGAATTAAAGGACTTAAAGAGTATTGTTGAACGTGCCGATGCACTCAGCATGGCGTATGACGATATTATGACGCTGATTGAGATGGGGAATGAAGAGGCGGATGAGTCACTGGTTCCGGAAGTTGAAAATGAGTTTGTGCAA
>OHIR01001198.1_pt1 | contig 12378 bp, 9 predicted proteins | sample 1568301 | NCBI WGS metagenome assembly OHIR01 (sample SAMEA3879539, study PRJEB24766) | human gut metagenome | biome: human-associated habitat; feature: feces | place: USA | collected 1985/1987
TTCCGAGTCGGTACATTTTAATGTGGTGAGATCAATGCAGTGGAAGAGGAATTTCTTAACTTCCGGTGTATTGTTTTCAGCCAAATGCTCTTCGATGAAATGGGTAACTTTTGCTTTTACATCTTCATCATTCAGATGGGTGTTGTATTTGGCAAGTGCTTCCATATACTTGTCGTGAGCATCCTCATGTTCGTGACCATGCTCGTGACTGTGGCTACAATCGTGGTTATGTTCCATAATTCTTTATAATTTGGGGTTGTTTTTATGTCTGTCTTTGTCTCGGTTTGTTTTCTTTTCAAGATTCCGATGAAAGGCTTCCGTCAGGTCTACACCTGTCTGGTTGGCGAGGCAGAGGAGTACCCAAAGCACATCGGCCATCTCGTCTGCAAGGTTGCATTTTTCGCCCTCCTTGAAGGATTGGTCACCATATTTACGTGCCATGATACGTGCCAGTTCACCCACTTCTTCAGTCAGTACGGCCATATTGGTCAGTTCGCTGAAGTAGCGCACGCCGTATGTTTTAATCCAGCGGTCTACTTCTTTCTGTGCTTCTTCCAGTGTCATATTATTCTTTGTTTTTTGAGTCCATACATATAGTAACAGGGCCGTTGTTCAGAAGTTCGACTTTCATGTCGGCTCCGAATTCTCCTGTGCCCACTTCGCGTCCAAGAGCGATACTGAGTTCATTACAGAAGTATTCATATAAGGGAATAGCTGTTTCCGGTCGTGCAGCACGGATGTAAGAGGGGCGATTGCCCTTCTTGTAGGAGGCGAATAATGTAAATTGACTGACAACCAATATATTACCTTCTGCTTCCAGAATGGACTTATTCATTACTCCATTTTCATCATCAAATACTCTCAAGCCGATTACCTTTTTACATAGCCAATCTGCATCTTCTTGATTATCAGCTTCTTCAATACCTACTAATATCATTAATCCTTTTTCTATGGCCGACTTGCAGACCCCGTCGATGGTGACGGATGCATGGCTTACTCGTTGTATAACTATTCTCATATTTTATTTTTTATCGTTTTTTGCAGATAGTATATATGCAAAGGTAGAAAAATCCCTTCTATTCTGTAAGGCTTTCTTTGATATTTTTAGCGGCAGCTTCGCCCACTACGGCGGCTATTTCTTCCAGTGTTGCTTTTTTTATGCGTGCCACACTCTTAAACGTTTTCAGAAGGGCGGCTTTGCGCTTCTCGCCGATTCCCGGAATACTGTCCAGGGCAGAGGCTACCTGACTCTTGCTTCGTTTGTCGCGATGGAAAGTGATGGCGAATCGGTGCACTTCGTCTTGTATATTCTCTAGAAGATGAAATAACGGTGTGCTTTGTTTAATGCCGATGGTAAGCGGAGGAAATCCGTAAAGCAGTTCCGAAGTGCGGTGTCTGCGGTCTTTGGCAAGTCCGGCAATGGGAATACGCAGATGAAGTTCGTCCTCGATAACTTCACGAACGACCTCCATTTGTCCTTTTCCACCGTCGGTGATGATGAGGTCGGGCAGGGGAGAACCTTCTTCGATAAGGCGTGTGTAGCGGCGTCGGACAACTTCCTTCATGGAGGCATAATCATCGGGTCCTTCTACGGTTTTAATATTAAATTTGCGATAGTCTTGTTTGCTGGGCTTACCCATTTTGAATACCACGCAGGCGGCTACGGCATTCGAGCCTTGGATGTTGGAATTATCAAAACATTCGATGTGGGCGGGCATTTTCTCCATGTGGAGCTGGTCTTGTATTTCTTTCAGGATGCGTACTTTCTTTTGCTCGGGATTCAGCTTATCCGCTTGTTTCAGGCGGTCTACTTTATATTGTTTTACATTCATGACGGATAGATCGAGCAAGTGTTTCTTCTCACCTCTTTGGGGAATGGTGAAAGTTACATTGTTCATCTCCATATCCACCTCGAAAGGAACGATAATTTCGCGTGAAGTACTATTGTATCGTTCTCTCATTTCTACGATTCCCAGTTGCAAAAGCTCTTCTTTGGTTTCGTTCAAACGCTTTTTATATTCGAATGTGAAGGCTTGGTTTATGCAGCCGTTGGTAATGTGGAGGTAATTGATGTAAGCCGAGTTTTCATCCATTTCAATGGAAAATACATCGACATTATGAATGATGGAATTGACAACCTCGCTTTTGGAACGATAGGTTTCTATGAGGTCATACTTTTCCTTTATCTTTTGCGCTTCCTCAAATTTCATTTCGGAAGCCAGGGCTTGCATCTCTTCCATCAGCAGGTCACTTACAATCTGTGTATCGCCTTTTAAAATCTCTTTGATTTCACGGATATCTTTCATATAGTCTTCGTGAGATTGGCGTCCTATGCACGGCCCTTTACAATTCTTTATATGATATTCCAGGCAGACATCAAACTTCCCGGCATTGATATTCTCCGGGGTAAGATTTAATTTGCAGGTACGGATAGGATAGAGCTTTTTAATCAAATCGAGTACGGCATACATCGATGGAACATGACTGTACGGGCCGTAATAGCCGGAGCCGTTACGTATAATTTTACGTGTCTTGAAGATGCGGGGAAAGTATTCGTTACTTACGCAGATAGAAGGGTAGGTTTTGTCATCCTTCAGCATAACGTTGTAACGCGGACGGTATTTTTTTATAAGGTTGCACTCCAAAATCAACGCTTCTACTTCGCTGTCGGTAACAATGGTTTCAATTTCCGCAACTTTGCTGACCAGCGCCTTAACCTTAACCGTATGCGAGGCCAGATTACGGAAGTAGCTGCGCACGCGGTTTTTAAGCACTACGGCTTTGCCGACATAAATTACTTTGCCGTGTTCGTCGTGCATCAGGTATACGCCGGGCTTATCGGGCAGTACAGCCAGTGCTTTGGCTATGTTTTCGTTCATTGGTACCACCCATTGTCTTTAGCCTGTTTTAAAACCTGTTTTACATACTGACCGGTGTAAGATTTTTTTACTTTGGCCAGTTCTTCCGGTGTGCCGCAGGCAACAAGCGTGCCGCCTTTATCGCCGCCTTCGGGGCCGAGGTCAATCAAATAATCGGCAGTTTTGATAACATCAAGGTTGTGCTCGATAACGACAACGCTGTCACCGGCTTCCACAAGGCGCTGCAAAACATCCAGCAGCTTGTGTACATCGGCAATATGCAGGCCGGTTGTAGGTTCATCCAGAATATACAGCGTTTTGCCTGTGCTGCGGCGGCTTAATTCCGTCGCCAGTTTTACGCGCTGCGCTTCGCCGCCGCTAAGCGTTGTTGCCGCCTGCCCCAGGTGGATATAGCCCAGCCCGACATCTTCCAGCACCTGCAGCTTGCGTGCAATACGCGGCAGGTTCTTAAAAAATTCGCAGGCTTCCGTTACCGTCATGTCCAGCACTTCGGCAATGCTTTTCCCTTTATAATGCACTTCAAGTGTATCGCGATTATAGCGCGCTCCATGGCACACTTCGCACGGCACATACACATCCGGCAGAAAGTTCATTTCAATCTTGTTCATACCATCGCCGCGGCAGGCTTCACAGCGGCCGCCCTTTACGTTAAAGCTGAAACGCCCCGGCTTGTAGCCGCGCATTTTGGCTTCGTTAGTCTGGCTGAACAGTTCGCGTATAAAATCAAACACGCCCGTATATGTTACCGGATTGCTGCGCGGTGTACGCCCAATCGGCGACTGGTCGATATTAATAATTTTGTCGATATTTTCCAGCCCGCGTATTTCCTTATGCTCCGAAGGACGCAGACGAGCACCGTGCAGTTTTGCCGCCAGCGCGTTGTACAAAATATCGTTAATCAGCGTGGATTTGCCGCTGCCGCTGACGCCGGTAACAACGGTAAACACGCCCAGCGGAATTTTTACATCTATGTTTTTAAGGTTATTGGCTTTAGCGCCGATAATTTCTATATAACGCCCGTCGCACTCACGGCGTTTTTTCGGCACGGGTATAAACTTGCGGCCGCTTAAATACTGCCCGGTAACAGAGTTTTCCACCAGTTTTATTTCTTCTGCCGTGCCCTGTGCAACCACGTTGCCGCCGTGTTCACCGGCACCGGGGCCGATATCAATAATCTGGTCTGCGGCATACATGGTTTCTTCGTCATGTTCCACAACAAGAAGTGTGTTTCCCAAATCGCGCAAATGCTGCAAGGTTGCCAGAAGTTTGCTGTTATCGCGCTGGTGCAGGCCGATAGAAGGCTCGTCCAGAATGTACAGCACACCGACAAGCCCGCTGCCAATCTGCGTGGCAAGGCGTATGCGCTGCGCTTCGCCGCCGCTTAACGTACCGGCAGCACGGTCAAGCGTTAAATAATCAAGCCCTACATCATTTAAAAAACGCAGGCGCGCCAAAATTTCTTTTAAAATCTGGCGGGCAATAAACTGCTGGCGCTCCGTAAGGTTCAGCGTTTCAAAAAAGTTTATCGCGTCACGCACGGTAAGTGCGGTAACTTCACAAATATTTTTGCCGCCGACGAGTATCGAGAGCACCTCCGGTTTTAAACGCGCACCGTGGCACACCGGGCAGGGCGTACTCGTCATAAAGCTTTCAATATCAAGGCGCATGCGTTCGCTGAACGCCTCGCGGTGACGGCGGCGCAAAAGCGGAATTATGCCTTCAAACGGCGTGGTATGCTTTTTTACTTCGCCCTGCAAATTTTCATACATAAACGAAAATTTCTGCTCGCCGCTGCCGTACCACAAAATTTCCTGCATATCTTTGGGCAGGTCGTTCCATACGGTATCAAGCGAATAACCGTAGTAGCTTAAAACAGCTGCCAGCTGCTTCATATGGTAGGCTTCCTGGTTTGTTGAAAGCGCAGCAATAACGCCTTCGGCAAAAGTTTTGCTGCCGTCAGGAATAATCAGCGATTTATCAAGTTCCATATTCATGCCAAGGCCGGTACAGGCCGGGCAGGCACCCATAGGGTTGTTAAACGAAAACAGGCGCGGCTCAATTTCCGGCAGGCTGATGCCGCAGTCGCTGCACGCAAAGTTTTCGCTGTACATCTGCGTTTCGCCGCCGATAACATTAATTTCAACAAGCCCTTCCGCCAGCTTCAGCGCCGTTTCCACGGAATCTGTAAGGCGCTGGGTAATGCCGTCGCGCACAGCAAGGCGGTCGATAACGACTGACAGGCTGTGCTTTTTATTTTTTTCCAACTTAATTTCTTCATCAAGGGTGCGCACTTCGCCATCAACAAACATGCGCACATACCCCGCTTTGCGCATCTGGTCCATGATTTTGGCATGTTCGCCCTTGCGCCCGCGCACCAGCGGCGCCATTACCATAAACCTTGTTCCCTGCGGCATGGCCAGTACATGGTCAACAATCTGCTGCACGGTCTGGCGTTCAATCAATTTGCCGCATTTGGGGCAGTGCGGCTCGCCGATACGCGCAAACAGCAACCTTAAATAATCGTAAATTTCCGTAACGGTACCAACTGTGGAACGCGGGTTGCGGCTGGTTGTTTTCTGGTCGATGGAAATAGCCGGGCTAAGTCCTTCAATATAATCAACATCAGGCTTGTCCATCTGCCCCAAAAACTGGCGGGCATAGGCCGAAAGCGATTCCACATAGCGGCGCTGCCCCTCTGCATAGATCGTATCAAACGCCAGCGACGATTTGCCGCTACCGCTTAAACCCGTAATTACCACCAATTTGTCGCGCGGTATTTCCACTGTAATATTTTTTAAATTATGCTGTCTTGCTCCTTTTACAATAATCTGGTCTTTCATGTTTTCCTCTATTTTTTACGTTTCTTAGGCACTAATTTTTCGCCCAGCAGCCCTTTTGTTACAATCAAACGATCGCGCAGCTCGGCGGCGCGTTCAAAGTCAAGCGCTTTGGCGGCTTCCGTCATTTCTTTTTCCAGCGTGCGCGCCAGCTTTTCAATTTCTTTAATGCTGCGTTTTTTCAGTGCCTTTTCGCTGTAATCATCAATGCCGGTTTCTTCGGCAACCTTGGTCAGCTTAATCAGCTGACGCTGCTCTTTGTAAACCGTTTTCGGCGTAATGCCGTGTTCTTTATTGTAAGCCGCCTGTTTTTCGCGGCGGCGTTCGGTTTCGTCAATTGCACGCTGCATCGAATCCGTTATGCGGTCGGCGTACATAATTACGCGCCCGTGCTCGTTGCGGGCCGCACGCCCGATAGTCTGAATCATGGAAGTATCGCTGCGCAGGAAGCCTTCCTTATCGGCATCCAGAATGGCTATCAACGAAACTTCCGGCAAATCAAGCCCTTCGCGCAGAAGGTTAATGCCTACCAGCACGTCAAACTTGCCGCTGCGCAGGTCGTCAATAATCGCACCGCGCTCAATCGTGGCAATTTCCGAATGCAGGTAACGCACGCGTACACCGGCAGTTTTTAAGTAATCCGTCAAATCCTCCGCCATGCGTTTGGTCAGCGTTGTTACCAGCGTACGCTCACCGGCGGCGGTAACTTTATTTATTTCCGTCAGCAAATCGTCAATCTGCCCCTTAATCGGGCGTATTTCAATTTTAGGGTCCAAAAGCCCCGTCGGGCGGATAATCTGTTCCACAACCTTATCGGCATGTTCCAGTTCGTACTTGGCAGGCGTTGCCGATACGTAAATTGCCTGCTTTATCTGCGACTGAAACTCGTCAAAAGTCAGCGGGCGGTTATCAAACGCCGACGGCAGGCGGAAACCATGCTCCACAAGCATTTCCTTGCGCGAACGGTCACCGGCGTACATGGCGCGTATCTGCGGCAGCGTAACGTGCGATTCGTCAACCACCAGCAAAAAATCATCCGGGAAATAATTTACCAGCGTAAACGGCGCTTCTCCAGCCTTGCGCCCTGCCAAATGGCGTGAATAGTTTTCGATGCCGGAGCAGTAGCCCATTTCGTTCATCATTTCCAAATCGTAGTTTGTGCGCTGCTCAAGGCGCTGCGCCTCCAGCAGCTTGTTATGCTCATTAAGGTATTCCAGCCGTTCTTTCAGCTCAACCTTTATATCCTCCATCGCGCGTTCCAGATTCTCGCGCGAAGTTACATAGTGCGACGCCGGGAAAATTGCCACATGCGTACGCTGCGCCAGCACTTCACCGGTCAGCACATCAATTTCCAGTATGCGGTCTACCTCGTCGTCAAACATTTCTATGCGCACGGCTTTTTCATTGTAACCGGCAGGAATAACTTCAATGACATCACCGCGCACGCGGAATGTGCCGCGCTGAAAAGCAATATCGTTGCGGTCATACTGAATTTCCACCAGCTTGCGCAAAATAGCCTGGCGGTCAATAATCTGCCCCGTCCTCAGCGAAAGCACCATATCGTAATATTCCTGCGGTGCACCCAAGCCATAAATGCACGACACACTGGCTACAATAATTACATCGCGGCGTTCAAACAGCGCGCTGGTAGCAGAGTGGCGCAGTTTATCAATCTCGTCGTTAATGGAAGCGTCCTTTTCAATATAAGTATCGCTCTGCGGAATATAGGCTTCCGGCTGATAATAATCGTAATAAGATACAAAATATTCAACCGCGTTATCCGGGAAGAACGCCTTTAACTCGCTGGCAAGCTGGGCCGCAAGTGTTTTGTTGTGCGCAATAACAAGAGTCGGTTTGCGCACACGGTTAATAACCTGCGCAATGGTATAGGTTTTGCCGGTGCCGGTTGCACCCAGAAGCACCTGCGTATGCAGCCCTTGGTTTACACCGTCAACAAGTTCTTCTATGGCCTGCGGCTGGTCACCGGCAGGCTCAAACGGTGCTTTTATGTTAAAATCCATAATTAACGCCTCACAGCATTATTTTAAAATCAAACCTACGGGGCAGTGGTCGCTGCCCATAATCTCGGGGTAAATCAATGCGTCCTCAATTTCGTCCTGCATTTTCTGTGATACAAGGAAATAGTCAATACGCCATCCCACGTTCTTTTCGCGTGCTTTAAACATGTAGGACCACCATGTATAAGCGCCCTCCTTATCAGGATATAAATGGCGGTAAGAATCCACAAAGCCGGACTGTAAAAGTTCTTCCATCTTTGCACGTTCTTCGTTGGTAAAACCGGCATTGCCGACATTGTTTTTGGCGTTTTTTATATCGATAAAATTACGCGCCACGTTCATATCACCGCAGATAAGTACCGGTTTTTTAGCGTTCAGTTCGCCGACATAATTACGGAAGGCATCTTCCCATGTTACGCGGTACGGCAAACGTGCTAAATCACGCTGGGCGTTGGGCACATAAACGTTTACAAGGTAAAACTTATCGTATTCCGCACAAATAATGCGCCCTTCCTTATCGTGTTCTTCAATGCCCATATCGTAAGTTACGCTGATTGGTTCCGTTTTACTGAAAATTGCCGTGCCGGAATAACCTTTTTTCTCGGCGCTGTTCCAGTATTCAAAATAACCGGGAAACTCAAAATTGGCCTGCTCACGCTGCATCTTGGTTTCCTGCACACAGAAGACATCGGCGTCAACACTGTCCATAAAATTCTTAAAGCCCTTATTCATACAGGCTCTTAAACCATTTACATTCCACGAAACTAATTTCATTAATCAATCCACATCCTGTTCTATATAAAATATAAAAATTATCTAATAGTATAATTATATCATTTTCGTTTTTGCTTTTAAAGCTATAACGGCAAACACCCGTTGACAAATTTGTAAACAATTATTCCACCAGCACCATGCCGTAAATATCCAGTTTGGTTATCGGCCCGGTTACTACATCCATGTCAAAACCATTGTCACGTGCCAGCGCAAACACATCTATACCGCAGGCTTCCAGCGAGGGGCGTGCTTTGGTTGGATGCACGCAGTGCTCCAGATTGCATTTTTCGCACAAACGGCAGCGGCCCGCTTTAAGCGCGAATGCCTTGTAATGGTTAAGTAAAAACGCTTCGCGTTCCAGTTCCAGCAAAATGCGCAGAAGTTCGTTGCTCAGCTGCAAATCCGCACGCTCAAAATCAGCCGGTCCGGTAGGGTCAAGCTGCATGGTGTACTGCACAATAATGCCTTTCTGATACTCGCTCAAAAAGCGCTGCGTAGCTTCATAATCCGGAGAATACGGCGGGCAGCACAAAGTTTTGCCGTAATTCGGGCAGCCGTACTGGCATTTCCAGCGCGTCCACGAACCTGTTTTTATCGTGTTTACATCCACAACTCTGGCTGCGGAAGCCCCTGCCGCCAGTGCCTTTTCTATTAAAACCTGCAAATCTTTTTCCATTATAAACCCTCCCGTTTAATTATCGTCAAGCAGGGCTTCCAATCCCTGCTGCCCAAGCTGTCTGCAAAAATCTGTAAACCTGGTAAATTCTTTGCTTAAAACTTTATCCTTATGGTAAATAATGCCAAAACGCCGCGTAAATACCTTGCTGCAAAGGTTAATGCACCCAAGTTTATGCTCTTTAAGTTCACGCTTAACCAAAAAACGCGAAATAAAAGCTATGCCCATTTTATTTTTTACAGCAAGTTTTACAGAAGCCGCACTGTTGCAGACACAATTAATTTTCAGCGGCAGCCCGTTTTTGGCAAATACATTTTTTAAAAGCAGGTCTGTCGCACTGCCGCTTTCCCTGCCTACAAAAACTTCTCCGGCAATTTCTTCAAGCGCTGCCGTACTTCCTTCCAGCGGATGCCCCGGCCAGCATATAACAACTATGTCATCATCAAAAAAAGGCAGATACGCAAAAGAATCCTGCTGCACCGTTTCCGGAACTATTGCCAGATCGAGGCTGCTGTTTAAAATTTTCTCCGTTAAGGTTTGGGTATTGCTTATCTCGGCGCTGATATGAATATCCGGGCTGTGCTTTTTAAATTCCGCCAGCAGCGGATACAGAAAACTTGCGCCAACTGTATTGCACGAACCGATATTAAGCGATACCGGCGCATTATGCATGGCAGAATTCAAGCGCCCGATGCTTTTTAAAACCTGCGTTGCAAGGTACAGCATCTTCTCTCCGGCGTCGGTTAAATAAAGATTATGGTTCAGGCGTTCAAACAAAAGCACATTATATTCTTTTTCCAGCGCCTTAACCGCCTGGCTGACGGACGATTGCGAAATCATCAGCGACTGCGCCGCTCTGCTCATGTTCATGTATTTACATACTTCCACAAAAATTTCCAAATAACGGATTGTCATTTTATTTTCCTCGTTATTAGTATTTACTTATTATCTTACTACTATATTCATATTTTTCAATAGCCTGAAAACATGTTAAACTTTCTTCATAAATAAAAAAGGTGGTTAAATTATGAATATTTTTGTAATTTTAATTTCAGCACTGCTGATTATTATTGTACTGCTGCGCCGCCGCGTGCCAATAGGGCCGGCAATTTTAACGGCAGGTATTTTTATTTGGACAGCTGCCGCCCCGCAGCCGCATTATTTGTGGAACGCCTGGATAGAAACCTTCAGCGCTTACCGCACTTACGATTTAATTTTTGCCTTATACTTTGTTATGTGCCTGGAAATTGAACTGCGCACCGGCGGCATTTTGGATGACCTTGTGCGTTCACTGCACCGCCTGCTTAAAAGCCCGCGCCTTACGCTTGCCATTATGCCGGCATTTTTAGGGCTTCTGCCTTCGCTCGGTGGAGCGCGCTTTTCCGCCCCTATTGTTGAAATAACAGCCAAAGGTTTAAACCTGACAGCAGAACACAAAGCCAATATTAATTTCTGGTTCCGCCATATTTTTGAATTTTCCAGCCCTATTATTCCCGGCATGCTGATGGCTTGCAGCATTGCCGCTATCCCTTTCAGCAGCCTGCTGCTGCATTTGGCGTGGGTTACGCCGCTGTTTTTCATGGTAGGCTGGCTGGTTTTAATGCGCCCGTTAAAACTTTCTCATCATATCCTTACAGAAACCGGAAAAGTAAACTTTACAAAAGAATTAAAAACCCTTTGCTTTGCCGTTGCCCCGGTTGCCGCCAACTTTATTTTAATAACCGCTTTTAATTTTACGGCGGCTGCCGCTATGGCACTGGTAGTTTTTGTTATGATATTTGTACTGCACTTTACCAACCATACATTAAATATCAAAGAAGTATTTGCAGGTGCGTGCGACAGGAAAATGCTGCTTAATATCGTCTGCATTTTCTACTTTATACAAATTTTAACCGATACCGGCATCCTGCACCTTATAGTAAGCGAATTTCAAAAATCACCGCTGCCTGTACCGGCTATTGTTGCAGCTGTATCATTTATTATCGGCATACTTACGGGTATGTCGCAGGGTCATGTTGCCATAGTAATGCCCATTATCGCCGCTATGGCACCGGGAGATTTAACGCTTGCGGGCATTGCCATGGTGTTTGGCGTTGCCGGGCAGATGCTTACGCCGACACATATGTGCCTGCTTGTAACGCTCGATTATTTTAAAGCCGATTATTTTAAATGCCTAAAAACGCTTGTACCGATGTCAGCACTCTTGCTTGCCGTTTTCAGCGCAGTAACATATATAGCAGGATAAGTAAAACCTGCCGGATATACAAAAAGACGCAGACCGAAATCTGCGTCTTATTTTTGGATTGGTGGGCCCAGTAGGATTCGAACCTACGACCAATCGGTTATGAGCCGATGGCTCTACCACTGAGCTATAGGCCCAAGCTGATGGCAATTAGCCAACAGTAATATTTTACTAAAGTTAGTATATATTGTCAACTATTCAAGAAAATCTTTCAGGCGTTTGCTGCGGCTCGGATGTCTTAATTTTCTAAGAGCCTTGGCTTCAATCTGGCGGATACGTTCACGCGTTACGCCAAAGTGCTGCCCTACTTCTTCCAGGGTACGGCTGCGTCCGTCCTCAAGGCCAAAGCGCAGTTCCAGTACTTTCTTCTCGCGTACCGTCAAGGTTTCCAGCACTTCGTCAAGCTGCTCGCGCAGAAGCGTAAACGAAGCTGCATCAGCAGGTGCCGGTGCGTCATGGTCTTCAATAAAATCGCCCAAATGCGAATCTTCTTCTTCACCGATAGGAGTTTCCAGCGATACCGGTTCCTGGGCAATTTTCATAATTTCACGCACGCGGTCAACGGAAGTGTCCATTTCCTTGGCAATTTCTTCCGGCTGCGGCTCACGGCCCAGTTCCTGCAAAAGCTGGCGCGATACGCGGATAAGTTTATTAATGGTTTCCACCATATGCACAGGAATGCGGATAGTGCGCGCCTGGTCGGCGATAGCCCTTGTAATGGCCTGGCGTATCCACCATGTTGCATAGGTAGAAAATTTATATCCCTTGCGGTAGTCAAATTTTTCCACAGCTTTGATCAGACCAAGGTTACCTTCCTGGATCAGATCAAGGAAAAGCATTCCACGTCCCACATATCTCTTTGCAATGCTGACAACAAGACGAAGGTTGGCTTCTGCCAGACGCTTCTTGGCTTCCTCATCTCCCACTTCCATTCTCTGCGCCAGATCAATTT
>OHIR01001223.1_pt1 | contig 12171 bp, 8 predicted proteins | sample 1568301 | NCBI WGS metagenome assembly OHIR01 (sample SAMEA3879539, study PRJEB24766) | human gut metagenome | biome: human-associated habitat; feature: feces | place: USA | collected 1985/1987
GGCCATGGATGCCGAACAGCTTGGGAATGGACGGGCCGGTGATGTCGGCATCCAGAATGCCGCAGTGGTAGCCGCGGCGTGCCATGGCGCAGGCCAGCAGGGCGCTGGTCATGCTCTTGCCAACGCCGCCCTTGCCGGACACAACGCCAATGACTTTTTTGACGCTGCTGTTGGGGTTGGGGGCATCGTGCTTGGGCGCTGCATCGCGGGAAGAACATGCTGCTCCACAGCTGGAGCAGTCATGGGTACATTCTTCGCTCATTCTCTTTTTGCGCACGGCTGGCTCAGAGGCATTGGCCGTGTGCTTCCTCCTTGATCAGAATACGGCCATATAAAAGCCGCCCCTTTACTATACCATAAAAGCACTCAGGAAACAACCCGCCGCGCCGCTCTGCTTTTGCATATCCTGTTCCGCCGCTTCATATGCTGGAACCGGAACATTCCGGCAGGAGGTGCGCCATGCGGCAGAGCTATTTGAAAAATGCGGCGCTGCTCACCGGTTCAGACGTGGTGCTGCGGCTGGCCGGCATGGGCCTGCGCATCTGGCTGGCAAACGAGCTGGGCGGCGAGGGGATGGGCCTTTACCAGCTGGTGCTGGCGGTGTATTCACTGTTCGTCACGCTGGCAACGGCGGGCGTTTCGGTGGCGGCTACCCGGCTCATGGCCGAGGAACTCAGCGGCCCGGACTCTGCCCGCGGTGCGGCCCGGGGAATGCTGCGGCGTCTGCTGGCGGCGGGGCTTGTGCTGGGGCTGTTTGCCGCCGCGCTGCAGCTGACGACAGCGAATCTTGCGGCCCGGTTGTGGCTTGGCGATGTCCGCGCCGTCGGTGCTTTGCGCGTTTCAGCGCTGGGAATGCCGTGGATGGCGGTCTCGGCGGTGCTGCGCGGTTTTTTCATCGCCCGGCGGCATGTAGCTCCCAATGTGTTCAGCCAGCTTACGGAGCAGACGGTGCGCATCGTGCTGGTGGCACTGGCGCTTACCCGCACCGAGGGCCTTGCGGTGGGCGTGCGCTGTATGCTGGTGCTGGGAGCTACCGCTGTCAGCGAAGCGGTGTCGGCGCTGTGCATGCTGGCCTTTTACCGGCGGGATGCCCGCAGTGCCTTTGCGGGGCAAAAAGCCGTCCGCCCGGCAGACCCGGCCCGCCGTCTGTGGGAGATCCTGTGGCCGGTGGAGGGCGGGCGGGTGCTGGCAAGCGCCCTGCACACGGCGGAGAATATGCTGGTGCCCGCCTGCCTTGCGGTCTATCTGATCAACGCGGGCGGGCGCACCGTCGCGCTGGAGCAGTACGGAGAACTGAAAGGCATGGCTCTGCCGCTGCTTACGTTCCCATTTGGCCTGCTGGGCAGTCTTTCGGTGCTGCTGATGCCGGAGATCACGCAGGCCCACATTCTGGGCCAGACCGAACGGCTCAAAACACTTCTGGACCGGATGTTGCGGCTCACCGGCTATTTTTCCGCGCTGGCAGGGGTGCTGTTCCGGGTGTGGGGACGGCCGCTGGCACAGCTTTTGTACCAAAGTGCGGATGCCGGGTTTTATCTGGAAACGCTGGCTCCTGCCATGCCGCTGATGTATCTGGAAAGCATGGTGGACGGTGCCATGAAAGGGGTAGGGGAGCAGAAGGCGGCCTTCCGCTACAGCGTGTGGGATTCCATCCTGCGCATTGGCGGGGTGGTGGCGCTGCTGCCGCGCTTTGGCATGAAGGGCTTTTTGGCAGTGATCCTGCTTTCCAGCCTGTACACCTGTGCGGCCAACACCGGGCATCTGCTGTTTTCCAGCGGCACGCAGCATGCATTCCGCCGCTGGCTGGGTGCACCGGCACTGGCAGCTGTGCTGGCTGCGGCGGCTGGTATGGCGTTGCGGAAGCTGCTTGCGGATGGGTTTGCGGCTCGGCTGCCTTTGCAGCTGGCCGCGTTGGGCATAGGCGGCTGCGCTACCACAGGAGTGTTCCTGCTGGCGGCATGGCCGCTGGGCCTTGGAGAGGAAGCAGCCGCGCTCTGGGCTGCGCACCGGCCCGGCAGACCGAAAAAATAGAGGGAGTTTGGCAGCGGATTCAAATTTTCTGGACATTCTGCAGTGTTCTGAGTATAATATAAAGATAGGGCTGTCCGGTGTGCCGGATACTCTGTGAAACCGGAAGCTTTTCCGGCCAAAACTGCGGCTCTTGTGCCGTATGTAAAAGAGGACTTTTTTGTGAAAGATAAAAAGAACACACCGCAGGTGCTTGCGCGCCGGGCGCTGCTTGTGCTGCTGGATGCAGCCATTGTTGCATTCAGCTTTTATTTTGCGCTTCTGCTGCGGGCAGACGGAGCAGTGGAAGCTGCCTGGTGGCCGCATAACCGTGAGCTTCTGTACGAAAATCTGCCATGGATCGTGGCGGTGTACATTGCCAGCTTTCTGTTCAGCGGGCTGTACTCCGTACTGTGGAAGTATGCCGGTGAACGCGACCTGATGCGTCTGGCGGGAACGGTGGCTGTGCCTACCGTTGTCGTCTACTGTGTCAACCGTCTGTGCATCCACGGCGTGCTGTTCAACTCCGCCAACTGTATGGCGGCGGTGCTCATCTTCCTGCTGGTGGGCGGCAGCCGTCTGGCATGGCGGCTGTTTTTGAACCATCCGCTGGGCGAAAAGCTACGCGGCGCTGCCAGCAAGGACCCCAACCGCCCGGTGATGATCGTAGGTGCAGGCGAAGCCGGTGCATGGGCCATCAACGTGTGCAAATCCAATAAGGAATATGGTCACGCGGTGGTGGCGGTGGACGATGATCCCACAAAACTCAACCAGACCATCCACGGGGTGCCGGTGAAGGGCACGCTGGAGGATATCCCGGACCTGTGCAAGCGCTACGGCATCCACAGCATCATCATCGCCATTCCTACCCTGAAGGGCAGCAAGCTGAACCATGTCATCGATCTGTGCGTCAGCACCCATTGTGCGGTGCAGGTGCTCAGTGACCCGCAGCTGGTGGGCAGCGGTACACCGCAGCAGGGAGCCTTCCGCGAGTTGAACCCGGCGGACTTCCTTTCCCGTGAGGAAGTGACGCTGGATACCGATCAGATCTCCGGCTACCTCACCGGCAAGACCGTTCTGGTCACGGGCGGCGGCGGCTCCATCGGCAGCGAACTGTGCCGTCAGGTGATGCGCTTCAAGCCCGGCAAGCTGCTTATTTTTGATATCTACGAGAACTGCGCCTATGAGCTTTTGATGGAGCTGCAGCAGAAGTACGGTCGGGATATCCCGGTAACGGTGCTCATTGGCTCCATCCGCGATAAAAAGCGTCTGGATGAGGTTTTTGAAACATATCATCCCACTGTGGTGTTCCATGCGGCAGCACACAAGCATGTGCCGCTGATGGAGGTCAGCCCTGCAGAAGCGGTCAAGAACAATGTTCTGGGCACCAAAAATCTGCTGGTGAGCGCCAGCGAACACGACGTGGAGCGGTTCGTGCAGCTTTCCACCGATAAGGCTGTGAACCCCACCAGTGTGATGGGCTGTACCAAGCGCATCTGCGAAATGCTCATTCAGACCTTTGCGGGCAACACGGATATGAAGTGTGTGGCTGTGCGTTTTGGCAATGTGCTGGGCAGCCACGGCAGCGTCATTCCGCTGTTTGAGGCCCAGATCAAAAAAGGCGGGCCTGTCACCCTGACGGATCCCAACATTGAGCGCTACTTTATGACCATTCCGGAAGCGGCCCAGCTGGTGCTGCAGGCCGGTGCGCTGGCCGAAAGCGGCAATATCTATGTGCTGGACATGGGCGAGCCGGTCAAGATCATGGATCTTGCCAAGCAGCTCATCCGCTTTTACGGCTATGAGCCGGGCGTGAATATGGAGATCAAGATCGTGGGTCTGCGTCCGGGCGAGAAGCTCTACGAAGAGCTGATGATGGACGAGGAGCAGGATAAGATGCGCCGCACCCAGCACAATAAAATTTTTGTGGCTTCGCCGCGCAGCATCGATCTGGCCGAGTTCTACGGGCAGCTGCAGGAGCTTGCCGCTGCGGCAGAGCACAACGACGAGGGTGTGGTGCAGCAGCTGGCAAAGATGATCCCGACCTTCACCCCCACCCGCCAGAATCTGAAGCTGTAAACTCCCCCAGTCTGCTGCGCAGACAGCCCCCTCAAAGAGGGAGCTTGTCCGTGCGGCAAAGCCTCCCTCTTTGAGAAAGACTTCCCCCGGCCGGGACAGATTCTCCCTGCGCCGGGGAAAAATGTCACCACAGGTAACAAAGAGAAAAACAGATGTCGCGCCAGCGACAAAAAGGGGAATGGGTGGCATCGCATCAGCGATGACGAAAGGAGTTTCTACTGATGTCACTGCGGCGATCGGCCGCGTGCATATAAAATGAGAGGGATGTTACTATGGAAAAGAAACCGTTTCTGACCGAGGCGATGGCACAGGAGATCATTCAGGATGTGCCCACGCCGTTCCATGTCTACGATGAGAAGGGCATCCGTGAAAATGCCCGCCGCATCAACAAGGCATTCAGCTGGAACAAAGGCTTCAAGGAGTATTTTGCCGTCAAGGCTCTGCCGAACCCTGTCATCCTGCAGATCCTCAAGGAGGAGGGCTGCGGCGTGGACTGCTCGTCCCTGACTGAGCTGATGCTCAGCGAGGTGTGCGGTTTCTCCGGCAGTGAAATCATGTTCTCCTCTAACCAGACTCCCGTAGAGGATATGAAGAAGGCCTACGAGCTGGGTGCCTACATCAATCTGGACGATGCCACCATGGTGGAATTTCTGGAGCGTGTCGCCGGTGTGCCGGAGAACATCTTCTGCCGCTATAACCCGGGCGGCACCTTCAGTCTGGGCGAGAGCGAAGAGGGCTTTCAGGTCATGGACAAGCCCGGCGATGCCAAGTACGGTATGACCGAGGAGCAGATGATCGAAAGCTACAAGAAGCTGGCCGCCAAGGGTGCCAAGAACTTCGGCATTCACGCTTTCCTTGCTTCCAATACCATTTCCGATGAGTATTACCCGGAGCTGGCAGGTATCCTGTTCCAGCTGGCTGTCCGGGTGCAGAAGGCCACCGGTGTGCACATCGGTTATATCAACCTGTCCGGCGGTGTGGGCATCCCGTACCGCCCGGAGCAGACCGAGAACGATATCATGGCCATCGGCGAGGGTGTGCGCAAGAAGTTTGAGGAAATTCTGGTGCCCGCAGGCATGGGCGATGTGGCCATCTTTACTGAGATGGGCCGCTTTACCACCGGCCCCTACGGCGCACTGGTGGCAACTGCCATCCACGAAAAGCACATCTATAAGGAATACATCGGTCTGGATGCCTGCGCAGCCAACCTGATGCGCCCGGCCATGTACGGCGCTTACCACCACATCACCGTGCTGGGCAAGGAAAATGAGCCTTGCGACCATATGTACGATGTGGTGGGCGGTCTGTGCGAGAACAACGACAAGTTTGCCATTGACCGGATGCTGCCCAAGATCGACATTGGCGATATCGTTTATATCCACGACACCGGTGCACACGGCTCTGCCATGGGCTACAACTACAACGGCAAGCTGCGCAGCGCCGAAGTGCTGCTGTGCGAGGATGGCACCCACCGTCTGATCCGCCGTGCCGAGACGCCGCGCGATTACTTTGCAACGCTGGATTTCCTGCCCCTGATGAAGCCACTGTTTGAAGATTAAGAGGTATCATAAATGTTTTTTGGCTTTCAGCTCACCCTTGGCCTGATGATGGTATTCTACGGCTATTCGGTCATGAAAAATCCCCGTGTCTGGGGAGGTCAGGGCCGCCGTGCCGTCAAAGCGGAGCACTTTGAGGAATACTGCCGCCAGAACGGCCTGTTCTTTTTGAAGGCAGGCTGCGTGGTGGCGGTGATCGGTGCACTGGATGCACTCATCACGCTGGATGCCCTGCTGTACGCTCTGCTGTACCTCTTCGGTCTGGCCTTCGCGTTCTATCCGCTGGTCAAATGGTGCCGCGAAAATGAGGGCTTCAGCTGGCCTTGGCCCCATGTCCAGAGCGAGAAAAAGCGCATCAAAGAGCTGCGCCGTGAACAGGAATCGCAGGAAAAGGCGGAGCAGGACTCCGACAAAAAGTAAAGAACAAAAAGAAAAACGGCTGCTGTACGGTAAAGTACAGCGGCCGCTTTTTTGTTTCCACTTTATGCAGGGTGGTTTTCCTCGCTGTTTTTGCTCTTATCCAGCGCATCGAACTGCTTTATGATCTGGGGGTCCTTCAGCTTGACGACCTTGCCGGAGAGATAATGCAGGGTGTTTTCCTCGGGAATATCAAGGAAAGTGACCCGCACAGCGCACAGGGCCTGTGTTTTGGTGCCGGTGCGCTCGTTCATCTTGCGGTTGCCGTACTTGATGTCGCCCAGAACCGGACGGCCCAGATAGGCCAGATGTGCACGGATCTGGTGGGTGCGGCCGGTGACAAGGCCGATCTTGCACAGGGCGAACGGCCCGGCGGTGCGCAGCACGTCCACGTCCGTAATGATCTGCTTGCGGCGCTCGTCCTGCGACTGGTGTGCATGGATGCTTACCTTGTTGTTCTTCTCGTCGTGCTCCCACCATGCGGTGAACCGCCCGGACTGCGGGATACCCACCGTGATGGTGTAGTACTCCTTTTTGAGTAGGTCAGTGCGGATGATCTCGTTCATGTCCCGCAGGGCGGTGTAGCTCTTGGCGGCGATCACAAGGCCCTCGGTGCCGCGGTCCAGCCGGTTGCAAATGCCGGGCTTGAACCGGTTCTCGCCGTGGGGGTCGTACTCGCCTTTTTCGGCCAGATACTGGGTAAAAGCGTCCACAAGGTTTGCATCGCCGGTGCGGTCGCTATGGCACAAAAGGTGGGTGGGTTTGTACAGCACAGCAATGTTTTCGTCCTCATAAATGACATTGACCTTGGGCTGATTCTGCTTTTTTTTCGGCGCGGCCTTCTGCACGGTTTTTGCGCCTTCCGGCGGGAAAAACTCGTCGTTGATGTACAGCTCGATCAGGTCGCCTGCCTGAATGCGGTACTCCGGCACGGCCTTTTTTCCGTTTACCTTCACGCGCTTATTGCGGAAGCTCTTGTACAAAAGGCTGGTGGGAAAATCGCGGGTCACGCTCTGCACAAAGCGGGAAAGACGAACGCCGTCGTCGTTGGCGGTTGCGGTATATTGTTTCATAAATGTTCCTCAATTTTCAAGAGATACCTTTATAGTAATACAGCCTTGGCTGCAAGTCAACGCGGAAACGCCCCGGATCAAAACTATTTTACCGCAAAGCCTTGAGTTCCGGGCGCAAAATGGGTACTATTATAAGGAATGAATCAGAAGGAGAGTACCGCAATGGCAGAACACAAACGGCATCAGGGACACCGCCAGCGGATGCGCGAACGGGTGCAGAACTACGGTCTGGACAGTCTGGCCGAGCACGAAGCGCTGGAATATGTACTGTACCTCACCAACGCCCAGAAGGACACCAACGGCATCGCTCATGACCTGATCGACCGCTTTGGCGATTTTGCCGCTGTGCTGGAAGCCAGCGAGGAAGAGCTGTGCACTGTGGAGGGCGTAGGCCCGGCCACAGCCCGGATGCTGCATCTGCTGCCGGAGATTAGCCGCTACTATGGCCGCAGCCGTACCAGCACCACCCGCTGCATCAGAACTACGGAGCAGATGGGCAGCTATCTGATGGCGAAGTTTGCGTGGTCGGATTACGAGCGTGCAATGCTGGTCAGTCTGGACAGCCGTAAGCGGGTGCGCGCGGCGGTCTGGCTGCGGGAAGGCACCACCGACCGGGTAAGTCTGGACATCAAGGATGTGGTGTCTGCGGCCATCAAGGGCGGCACCGACACGGTGGTGCTCAGCCACAACCACCCCAACGGTGCGGCCTTGCCCTCCATGGAGGATCTGGAGGCCACTGGCAATATTGCCCGGGCATTGGGCCTTGTGAACATCCATCTGCTGGATCACTTCATCCTGACCGATACGGAGTATTTCTCCATGCGGGACGCAAACCGCCTGCCGATCTATGACTTTAAAACAGGTACGCTTTTCTGGCCTTGATCCGTGAAACAACAAAAAAGTGTTTACATTATAAAACTGGTGTGCTATAATCAAACCGTAAAATACAACTGATTGTGGTTCTTTGCGCGAGGGCCGGAGAGGAGAGGGAAGATGGCAGACGAAAAATTTGAACTGGTATCCTCTTACCAGCCCACCGGCGACCAGCCGCAGGCCATTGAAACACTGGTGAAAGGCGTGGAGCGGGGCGACCGTTGCCAGACCCTGCTGGGTGTTACCGGCAGCGGAAAGACCTTTACCATGGCAAATGTTATTGCACAGTTAAATAAGCCAACCTTGATCATAGCGCACAATAAAACACTTGCAGCACAGCTGTACGGTGAGTTTAAGGAATTCTTCCCTGAGAACGCAGTGGAATACTTTGTCTCCTACTACGATTATTATCAGCCTGAGGCATATGTTGCACAGACGGATACTTATATTGAAAAAGACAGTTCAATCAATGACGAGATTGATAAACTCCGCCACAGCGCAACGCTTGCACTTTCCGAAAGACGAGATGTAATTATTGTTGCCTCGGTTTCTTGCATATACAGCCTGGGCGATCCTATTGACTACCGTAATATGGTAATCTCACTTCGTCCGGGAATGGAAAAGTCCCGTGATGAGCTTGTAAAAAAGCTTGTTGAACTGCAGTATGAACGCAATGATGTAAGCTTTACCCGTAATAAATTCAGGGTTCGTGGTGATGTGGTTGAAATTTTCCCTGCCGCATCAAACGATTCTATAATCCGTGTCGAATTTTTCGGAGATGAAATTGACAGAATTTCCGAAATCAATCCGCTTACGGGTGAACTCAAAGCGATTCTGAAACATGCCGCAATCTATCCTGCGTCACACTACATTGTGTCGGGAGATAAGATGAAAAAGGCTCTTGCGGAAATTGACAGGGAGCTTGAGGAAAGACTTGCATATTTTCGTGAAAATGGAAAGCTCCTTGAGGCACAACGACTTGAACAGCGTACAAGGTACGATATGGAAATGTTGCAGGAAATCGGATTTTGTACGGGTATCGAGAACTATTCAAGAATAATGTCGGGCAGAGCGCCGGGCTCATCGCCGTACACGCTTTTAAGCTATTTTCCCGATGATTTTCTGCTCTTTGTCGATGAGTCCCATGTAACGCTTCCACAGGTACGGGGAATGTTTGCGGGTGACTATGCAAGAAAAAAGAGCCTTATTGACTACGGTTTCAGACTTCCGTCTGCACTTGATAACCGTCCGCTCAACTTTGACGAATTCTATTCAAAAATAAATCAGGCTGTTTATGTAAGCGCAACACCGGGCGATTTTGAGCTTGAAAAATCGGCTGTTGTTGCAGAGCAGATTATCAGACCTACAGGACTTCTTGATCCTGAAATTTCGGTAAGACCTACCGAAGGTCAGCTTGACGACCTTGTGTCCGAAATCAATATCCGTACAGCCAAAAATCAAAGAACACTTGTCACAACCCTTACCAAGAAAATGGCGGAAGACCTTACCGCATATCTTGAAAAGCTGGGTATCAGGGTTCGTTATATGCACCATGACATTGATACCGTTGAAAGAATGGAGATTGTCCGTGATTTAAGGCTCGGAGAATTTGATGTTCTTGTCGGAATCAACCTTCTGCGTGAAGGACTTGATATTCCCGAGGTTTCTCTTGTTGCCGTACTTGACGCCGACAAAGAGGGATTTCTCCGTTCAACCCGTTCGCTTATTCAGATTGCCGGCAGAGCCGCACGAAACAGCGAGGGTACGGTTATTATGTATGCCGACAGCGTAACACCGTCAATGAAGGTTGCAATAACCGAAACACAGCGCCGCCGTGAAATTCAGAATAAATATAATGTTGAACACGGCATCGTTCCAAAGACTATTGTCAAAAAGGTCAGCGATATACTTGAAATTTCTACTCACGATGACAGTGAATTTAAAAATACAAAAAAGCTTTCAAAGGCACAAAAACAACAGTTGATAGAAAAACTGACAAAGGAAATGAAAGCTGCCGCAAAGTTGCTTGAATTTGAACACGCCGCATATCTGCGTGATAAAATCAAAAAACTGCGTGGTGAAAAATGATAAAGGAAGAGTAAAATGCCAAGAAAGAAAACCACCGATTATGATAATACCAGTATCACAACGCTAAAGGGTGCCGACCGTGTCCGTAAGCGTCCTGCCGTAATTTTCGGCTCGGACGGTATTGACGGCTGTCAGCACTCCGTGTTTGAGATTCTTTCAAACTCAATAGACGAGGCGAGAGAGGGTTACGGTAAAAAAATCACAGTTACACGCTATTCCGACGGCTCAATTGAGGTTGAAGATCACGGCAGAGGAATTCCCGTTGACTACAACGAAAACGAAAAGCGCTATAACTGGGAACTGGTTTTCTGCGAACTCTATGCCGGCGGTAAGTATAATAACAACGAGGGTGAAAGCTACGAATTTTCCCTTGGTATGAACGGTCTCGGCCTTTGTTCAACCCAGTACAGCTCCGAGTATATGGATGTTGATATCCGCCGTGACGGCTACCGATACACTCTCCGTTTTGAAAAAGGCGAGATTGTCGGCAAGCTCAAAAAAGAGCCGTACAGCAAAAAGGATACGGGTACAAAAATTCATTGGAAACCCGACCTCGAAGTCTTTACGGATATCGACATTCAGCCCGAATATTTTCTTGACATAATGAAAAGACAGGCTATTGTCAACGCAGGAATTGAATTTGTTTTCCGCAATCAGAACGGCAAAAGCTTTGATACAACAAGCTATAACTATGTAAACGGTATTGTTGACCATGTTGCCGAGGTAGTCGGTGAAAACGGACTCAGCTCAATTCAGCATTGGGAAACCGAGGTTAAAACCCGTGACCGTGACGATAAGCCCGAATATAAGTGCAAAATGGATATCTCGGTTGCATTTTCAAATAAAGTGCATCTCACCGAATACTACCACAACTCAAGCTGGCTTGAACACGGCGGCGCTCCCGATAAGGCGGTGCGGAATGCCTTTGTTTACCAGATTGACAGCTACTTAAAACAAAATAATAAATATAACAAAACTGAAAGCAAAATCAAGTATGACGATGTTGAGGACAGCCTTGTGTGTGTTATTTCGTCTTTTTCAAGTGTTTCATCATATGAAAACCAGACCAAAAAGGCGGTTACAAACAAGGGTATTCAGGACGCTATGACTGCATTTCTCCGTCAAAGTCTTGAAGTCTATTTTATTGAAAATCCGCTTGAGGCAGAAAAAATCTGCGAACAGGTGCTTATTAATAAGCGCAGCCGTGAAAATGCTGAGAAAACACGACTTAACATAAAGAAAAAGCTTTCGGGCAATCTCGACATAACAAACCGTGTTGCAAAATTTGTCGATTGCAGAAGTAAAGACACGGAACAGCGTGAACTGTTCATAGTAGAGGGTGATTCTGCTCTCGGTGCCTGTAAACAGGCAAGAAACCCCGATTTTCAGGCAATTATGCCAATCAGAGGTAAAATACTTAACTGCCTTAAAGCCGACTACGATAAGATTTTTAAGAGCGAAATCATTACCGATTTGCTCAAGGTTCTTGGTTGCGGTGTTGAGGTTAAGTCAAAAGCAAACAAGAATCTTTCAAGCTTTGATATGAACGCACTTCGTTGGAGCAAAATTATTCTCTGCACCGATGCCGATGTTGACGGCTCGCATATCCGCACCCTGCTGCTGACATTCTTTTTCCGCTTTATGCGCCCGCTGATCGAGCACGGCCATGTGTTCATCGCACAGCCGCCGCTGTTCAAGCTGCAGAAGGGCCAGACCGTCAAGTACGCCTACAACGACGACGAAATGAAGATGTTGAGCGCCGAAATGCCCGGCGCGAAGGTCAACCGCTACAAAGGTCTGGGCGAGATGAACCCCGACCAGCTGTGGGAGACCACAATGAACCCCGACAACCGTGTCATCGTGCAGATCAAAATCGAGGATGCCGAGCGTGCGGACGAGGCGTTCAGCATCCTGATGGGCGAGCAGGTGGAACCCCGCAAGGAGTTCATTGAGCGCAACGCCAAGTATGCACGTCTGGACGTTTGATTCGCGGCTTTTTTGGCGGCTTTTTTGAAAAAAAGCCTGGCAAAAAACTTTAATCATTTGGGTTAAAGAAAAGGCGGCAGGGGAGAGGGAGC
>OHIR01001230.1_pt1 | contig 12101 bp, 9 predicted proteins | sample 1568301 | NCBI WGS metagenome assembly OHIR01 (sample SAMEA3879539, study PRJEB24766) | human gut metagenome | biome: human-associated habitat; feature: feces | place: USA | collected 1985/1987
TTCTACCCATTGAGCTGGACGGTGGCAAGGTCAATAAGGATTTCGTACAGCAGATTGTACAGACACTTGGGCTGGATGATCGTCTGGATGCGCTGCCCAATCAGCTCTCAGGCGGTCAACAGCAGCGTGTAGCCATTGCCCGTGCGCTGGCGGCAGCACCCGCTATCATTCTGGCAGATGAACCCACCGGCAATCTGGATTCCAAAACCAGCCAGGATGTATTGAGCCTTTTGAAAGTCACCAGTCAAAAGTTCGCCCAGACAATCGTAATGATCACTCACAACGAAGAAATTGCGCAGATGGCAGACCGCATTATCCGTATCGAAGATGGTCGGATCGTCTCCCAGAACTAACGGGAGGTGGCTACGATGAATGTCAAAAACAGAAAATGTATTCGAAAGCTCAGCTTAAAATCTCTTTATGCGAACCGTCGCCGCAATCTGATCGCCATTTTTGCCATTGCGCTGACAACGCTGCTATTTACGTCCATGTTCACCATTGTCTTGTCGTTGAACGCCAGCTATGAAACCTACCAGTTTCGGCAGGTAGGCGGCTATGCGCATGGCACCTTTAAGGATGTTTCCCCCGAGCAGGCGGAACGCATCGCTGCCCACCCAAAGGTGAAGGCTGCGGGGGCACGGAAGGTAATCGGTATCACTGCGGAGGGGGTCTTTGCCAAAGTACCGGCAGAGATCAGCTACATGGATGCCAACTGCACTAAATGGAGCTATGCAACCCCTACTACCGGACGGATGCCCGAAAGCGGCAAAGAGGTAGCCATGGATACGGCAGCGTTGCAGCTGCTTGGCGTAACGCCGGAGCTGGGCGCCGAGGTCACGGTTTCCTATTCCATTACGGACAAGGATCAAACCGCCTTTACTGTAACAGATACCTTTACGCTGGTGGGCTATTGGGACTATGATGAACTAATGCCTGTTCATTACATCAACATCAGCCGTGATTACGCAGATGACATCGAAGCGCAGGCAGTGAAAACAGGTTTACAGCCCTTCCGCACTGACCTGAATGTCATGATGGCTTCCAGTACAAACATTCAAGGGCAGATGGAGCAGGTGGATACCGATCTTGGCTACACATGGGACAGCTATACCGATCCCAACAGCGTCCGGATCGGCGTCAACTGGGGATATACCTCATCCCAGCTGGAGTCGCAGCTTGATCCGGAACTTGTGATCGCCATAGCAGCTTTTTTGCTGCTGGTGATTTTCACGGGGTATCTTATCATCTATAACATTTTTCAGATCTCTGTTGCAGGGGATATCCGGTTTTACGGACTTCTGAAAACCATTGGCACAACGCCCCGGCAGCTCAAACGCATCATTCGCCAGCAGGCACTTCTGCTTTGTCTGATCGGCATTCCGGCGGGGCTGCTGTTGGGCTATGGCATTGGCGCTGTTCTGGTGCCTGTTGTCTTGCGCTCCACCCAGTTGGATGCGGGCATCACCACCATCAGCACTTCGCCTGTGATCTTTGTTGGCTCCGTGCTGTTTGCCCTGCTGACGGTGCTTTTGTCCTGCTCCAAGCCCGGGAAAATGGCAGCCAGGGTTTCTCCGGTGGAGGCTACCAAATATACAGATGCGATGCAGACCAAGAAAAAACAGCGCAGCACCCGGGGAGCGAAGCTCCATCAGATGGCCTTTGCCAATCTGGGACGAAACAAAAAAAAGACGGTGCTGGTGGTGGTGTCTCTGGCACTGTCGGTGACGCTGTTCAATGCACTGTGTGCCTTTGTGGGCGGCTTCAGCATGGAGAAGTATGTATCCTTCATGACCTGCGCCGATTTTATCGTCAGCACGCCCGACTATTTCCGTTACAACCCGGCAGATGAATTCATCACGCCGGAACAGATCGAAGAGATCGCAGCAAACACAAAGTCCAGTCTTTCCGGCACGGGATATGCTGTGCGAAAACCCGTATATCTTTGGATGACGGAGGATGCTCTGCGGCAGGACTATGCAAGGTACGAAAGTGCTGAGCAGTTGGACAGCCATATGAGCCGTCTGGAGCACCGGGGCAATATGGTGATGGGAGATACCAGAATCGAGGCTCTGGATAACAGTCTGTTTGACAAGCTGCAAGTGTTCGACGGAGATATTTCTCCTATGCTGGAGCCAAACAATAACGCTATTGCCATTGCGGTTTCCTTAGATGACTACGGTAATCTGCCCAATCCTGAATACTACCCCAAGGTGGGAGACACGATCACCGCCACCTATGCGGACGATGTGAAATATATCGACAGCCGCACCGGGGAACTCCGCACCGAAGATACACCGGAGGAGTACTTTCAGGAAAAACTGTATGGAGCCAGAGATGTAGAGTACACGGTCTGCGCCTTGGTAGAGCTTCCGTATTCCATGAGTTATCGTTATGGTGGTATTGGATATGAGACAGTTTTGTCTGTGGATACCGCACAGAGGGACAGCGGCGGTGCGGCCATTCCGATGCTCTACCTGTTCGACACAGCAGACGACGCAGACGAGGCCGAAGCAGAGCAATATCTATCGAAGCTCACTGCCGGTGAGTTTTCACCCTTGATGTATGAAAGCAAGGCCACGGCTCGCTCTGAGTTTGCTCAGTTCCGGCAGATGTTCCTTCTGATAGGTGGTATCCTCTGTGCTATCATCGGGCTGGTGGGACTCTTAAATTTCTTCAACGCCATGATGACCGGTATTCTTTCCCGCCGCCGTGAATTTGCTGTGCTTCAGGCTGTAGGAATGACGAACCGGCAGCTCAAAACCATGCTGATCTACGAGGGATTGTTTTACGCAATGTCCTCCGTAGCGGCGGCCTTTATTCTGTCGCTGGCGGTGGGACCTCTTGCAGGAAAAATGCTGGGCAGTATGTTCTGGTTCTTTGAGTATCGATTCACCATTCTGCCTGTCCTGCTGACAATTCCGGTATTTCTTCTGCTGGGGTGGCTGATTCCTTGCATGATGTATGACAACGCAGCGAAATGCAGCGTTGTAGAGCAATTAAGGGATGCTCAATAACTGTTAAGCAAAAAACGGCCCTCTGCCAAGGAAAAGGCAGAGGGCTGAGTTTTAATCTAAGGGTTTACATTCAGTTACAGTTTTTAGATAAATTTCGGGATCACCGTTCAAGATCAAGTCTGCATATCCAACCGGATCATTGTAGATTAGATAATCCAGTTCTGACCGTTGATACATATTGTCAGCAACCTCATTCTCCACGGCGATGGTATCAATGGCAATCATGCTGCCATCTAAAAATTTCAGTTCCACACAAGCGGTATCCATGTTAAACTCACAAGAAATCAATCTATCCATAAGAAACCTCCATTTTGCGGGATGTTAGATCATCCCAAAATATTTGAATGCTTCTCGGATTGCTTTCTCTTTTTCCGGCGGACACTGTGGCTGTCTGGCAGTCTCCGCTCCCGCTCCGGTCGGCGCAGAACAGAGGTCCACCGAACCTCTTGTGCCCTCGGACTTCGGCAGATTATAGTTCTTACCGACCCCAATCCCACATTTCCGCTTAATTTATGAGATATACAGGTTGGATACCTTTAACCCACTATGCTCCAGCACATAGTCCTTGATCTGGGTGTAGGTTGCCCCATCCTGAAATTCGGACATATCCATATCTTCCAAAGAGAACTCAACCCGAATCTTTTTCGAGTCGACCTCACCCTTGGAAAGCAAGACAACCGTCTCCACTATGCCATTACTGTCTCTTTGAAACACAGATATCCTCCAGATTCTGCGCGCCCTCCGGTCCGATGGGTCTGCCGCCCGTGGTGATGCCCCATCCTGCACGGATCCTGATAATATCGTCGATCTGTCCCTGGGACAACAACGTCTTCTTCCCTAAGATGAAGTTGTTCATCATCAGGATCTTCGCATAATATTCCGTGGTCTCCATGCGGTAATATGCCTGCATGAGATTGTCTCCCCAGGTCAGCGCACCGTGGTTTGCTAACAGTACTGCATTGTATTCCCGACAATAGGGAGCTACCGCTTCCGGCACTTCCTCTGTGCCCGGTAGCGCAAAATGCACTAACGGCACACAGCCTAAGGACAGAACTCCTTCCATCAGCACCGGTTCTTCCAGGCTGATGCCCGCGCAGGCAAACGCCGTTGCTGTAAGGGGATGTGCATGGACCACGCCCTGTACCTTCGGGTTCTCTTTGAATACTCTGAGGTGCATCTTGATCTCGCTGGAAGGCTTGTGCGTTCCCTCCAACACATTCCCGTCCAGATCCAGTTTTACCAGCATGTCCTCTGTCATAAATCCCTTAGAAACTCCCGTAGGTGTTGCCCAGATTCCATTGTCCCCTACTTTACAGGAGATATTCCCGTCGTTCGCTGCCACAAAGCCGCCCTGATACATTCTGCGGCCTACCTCTAAGATCATCTGTTTTGCCTGTGCATCTGATATATATTCCATACTAATCTCCATTCCGCAGACGATTCCTTCCGTCGGAGGAATCCTCCTTTTCCGTTCCGGCATGCAATAATATATTACCTTATTGCCCTTCTCCTTGTCCAGCTGATATTCCCAATAATCTTTTATGCATGCTTCCTAAACATATTCTTTCGTAACTAATTATCTTTCCCTAGGTATTGTACCAAGTCGCTGGTGCGACAGCCAGCCCTAAGTACATCAAACTACCACTTTTTTACCTGTCAATACTGCATTATATCTTTAATCTCACCTTCCTTTAATTGCAGTCTTTTTTCGGTCTCCTTATATTTCACCACAGTATCCACATCCGAATATGCAGTAAAAACGGCACCAGTGATTCTTCCGTCTTTCCAGCTCATGGAAAGTTCCAGATTTCCTATCAGATGCATTCCCCGTACGGCGCCGGTCTTCCATGCAGCCGGCAATGCAGGGAGAAGCAGGATTCTCTCCTCATTGCTCTGAACCAGCATCCCATTCATGGCAGCGCAGATCCCAAAATTGCCGTCAATCTGGAATGGAGGATGTTTGTCCAACAGATTAGGATAGGTCGAGACCTCCAACATCTTCCGGATGTTGTCATATGCTGCTTCAGCGTTCCACAGGCTGACATAGTGATTCGTGATCCATGCCCTACTCCATCCGGTATGTCCGCCGCCGTGGGACAGGCGGTATTCCAGGGTCTTGCGGCAAGCCTCAGCCAGTTCAGGGGTGCCGTCTGCAGTAATCTCTCCGGCGGGGTACAGCCCATACAGATGGGAAATATGGCGGTGTCCGGGTTCTGTTTCCTCGTATTCCTCCATCCATTCCATCAGGCGTCCGTCACTGCCGATCCTGTTGGGCGGCAGTCTGTCGTACATTTTGCGGATTGTTCCCATCAGTTCCTTTATGTCACCGGCTTCCGGAATCTCACAGGCTTCCGGTACCTGTTCTCCCAGTTCCTTCCAGGCTCCCAAGCATCCTTTGAACAGATCCCTCAGAATCTGATTGTCCATGGTTGCACCGATACAGCAGCATCCTTTTTGTCCATTCGGCAGAATATATGTATTCTCCGGTGAAACAGAAGGATTTGTCACCAGATATCCGTCTTTTTCTTCCAGATAATCCACAAAGAATAGTGCTGCCTCTGCCATGACAGGGAAAGCTTCCCGTAAAAATACCAGATTCTTTGTATAGCGGTAATGCATCCATAGGTGCGTACACAGCCATGCTGCTCCCATCACCCAATAAGTCCCGGGATACCATGTATCCTGTGGTGCGGTATCTCCATGAATATCCGTATTGTGATGCGCCACAAATCCCCGGCACCCATACATTTCTCTGGCGGTATATCTGCCGTTCTTCTGCACCTTTTTTAACAATTCAAATAAGGGAATATGACACTCTGACAGATTGCAGTTTTCCACATGCCAGTAGTTCATCTCTGTATTGATATTGATGGTATACTTACTGTCCCATGCTGGGAAAAATTCACAATTCCAAAGTCCCTGCAGTGTGGTCGGCAACCCTCCCTCCCTGCTGGCAGCAATCGTAAGATAGCGTCCATAATCATAGAGCAGCTTCATCAATCCCACGTCTTCTGTCTGTTCTGCATGCTCCTGCTTCCCTTTCCGAAGTCTCTCAAGGCGCAGATCCGTAGGCAGATTCTCGTACCGCTCTGCGCCTTCTACTTCAAACACAAAACGGTCATATAAAGATTTATGATCTGCCACATGCTCTGCTTTAAGGGTATCATAAGACAGAAGCATCGCCGCCTTCAGGCGCTGATCCATTTTCTCTGCCAGAAGTGCCTGCATTGCCATCTGGTATAGGAACTCTGTTCTTGCAGAGCCAGTCAATTCTTCATCCAGCCCCACAGGCAGTTCCCTACCAGCTTTCAGATACGCCTCCGCATACCGATCCTTTTCTGGTATACTGTAGTGATAAGTGGAATCTGCAGTAAACCACAGCACCACTTCCTCTGCTCCTTCTGCCTTCAGACATTCCCCCTGGGTCAAAATCCGTCCGCCAGTAGACACAGCACGCAGTTCCATGGCAAATTCATATCCGCCTCTTCCCAGATTGCCATAAAGTCTTATGCCATTCTCTCCAACCTTACAAGTTCCGTCAAACCAGCTTTCTCTTCGAAGCTTCGCTAAAAAATTCACTTTCCCCTTGCCCCTTGTGCGGAAGCGCATCACCAGACAGTCCGCCGGGTGAGAGGCAAATATTTCCCTCTCATATATACTGTCACCAACAGCGAACTCTGTCCGGCAGATTGCCGTTTCCAGATCCAGACATCTCTCATAATGTTTTGTTCCTTCACAGAGGATCATATCCCGCAGTTTACCGCTTTTCCGTTCTCTGCCGCCTTCGATTCCATCAAAGAAAAATTGTACATCCCCAAGTGTCTGATAAGGATGCATTCCTTCCGGGCAGGCCGATAATGCGGTCTCCATCAGATGCTCAGCCTCCGGAATTCTGCCGTCCCGAAGGAGCTGTCGTATCTTCGGCAGATTTTCTTTTGCATCGGGATTGTGACGGTTTACAGGTCCACCCAACCAGATGCTCTCTTCATTTACCTGGAGCCGTTCTCTGTCCGTACCTCCGTAGACCATGGCACCGATTCTGCCATTTCCTATAGGAAGAGCTTCTTCCCATTCCGATGCCGGATGATCATACCATAACCTACTCATGCCATTTCTCCTTTTTCCTGTTATTATATATTTTTTTGCACACATTTCCCTGATCCTGACTGTATTCTAACATGTTTTTCTTAACAGCAAAAGCATCCGCTTATCGCCGATGCTTTTGCTCCTGTTCTTATCAGCTGCCTTATTCTGTTACCACACCTTTTTGTAACATAATATTGGCATATAGTGCACTCTCTCCGGTTGCAATAATGGCATAGACCTTTTTTGCCTCCTCATAGAAGGCAAAGCGCTCGATCTGTCCAATGGCACTGCCACCTCGGGAATCGTGTTTTGCGATGATTTTTTCATAATTCTCCCAGATCGGCGTCTCCACCGGATCCCCAGGCATCACCTCCATCAGATTCAACGGATGCTCCACATAACTATCCAATGGAAACACCTGCAAAATGGCATCCAGAATCTCAGTCGTGCCATGTCCATCCATCCGAATCACGATTGCATCCTTCCCCATGGACTCAGCCGGAAAATTACCGTCTGCGATAACCAGTCTGTCACTGTGTCCCATTTCACAAAGTACCTTTAATAACTCGGGAGATAATATCTTCGGAATTCCTTTTAACATGCGCTTACCCCTTTCATGACGTGATTTCTCCGTCCACATCCCATAGATCCTGCCAGTCGGTTGCTCCGGGCCACAGAAATACCTGACCTTTGATCAGGCGGCAATTCTTGTCTGCTTTCCGGATCATCTCCATCTCTTCCACTGTCAAGGGATCTTCTGTGATGCATTTTAGATTATCCACATATTGATATTCCTTTACTGAAAAAGGAATCGGAATCTGTCCTCTCTGTACCGCCCACTTTAGGCAGATCATAGCAGGATGTACGTGATGATGCTCTGCAATCTCCATAATCTCCGGCATCCGGGTATCTGAAATATCCTCTGCCGTCCGGTCTCTCTCCGGTCTGGAGGGCGATCCGATGGGACAATAACCGATGGGTTGAATCCCCTGTGACAGTGCATAGTCATACAATTGCGGCTGCTGAAATCCGGGATGCAATTCCATCTCTAAGAACATCGGCTGAATCCTACACAACGGCAATACTGCCCGAAGTTTCGGTACTGTCATATTAGACATACCAATGTATTTTACCCTGCCTTCTTCCACCAGTGCCTCACACTGTCTCCAGGTATTCAGAAATTCCGTCACAGAAAACGGTCTGGAATCCGGATTACGGGAATCTCCGTCACAGCCGGGAGCATGATAATTGGGAAAAGGCCAGTGCACCAGATACAGATCCAGATAAGATACCCGCAGATCCTTCAGGCTCTTCTCACAGGACTCCTTCACTCTATTGTGCATATCATTCCATACTTTAGAGGTGATAAACAAATCCGCTCGATCCACGATTCCTTCTTTCAGGACACGCTCAATGCTCTCTCCGATACGATTCTCATTCTGGTATACGGAAGCACAGTCGATCATACGATATCCTGCCCGGATGCCGCCATATACAGCTTCTGCAATCTGATCTTTATATAGAGCCACTTCTTCTTGCATAGATTCTGGAACTGGACATGGTTTATCCGCTAATTCTGGACTGTAATACCAAGCTTTATTTTTAACGATATTTACAGATCCAACGATTTTACCATCTTCAACGATAGGAACTTCAAACGGAATAACGCTCTTACCAAATTCTTCACGCAATGCTTGATAACTAGCATCAAAACTAGTGTGTTCTTCATCTAATTTATTGATGAAGAAGATTGTAGGTTTCTTTTCAGCAACGGCTTGTTTATACGCAAGTTTTGTTCCTGATTGTAAAGGTTCTTTGGCATTGACTACAATCAAGCTTGAATCACCAACTGAAAAGCCACTTTGTTTTTCTCCAACGAAGTCTAAATAACCTGGTGTATCAATAAAATTGATTTTACTGTCTTCCCATTCAATAGGTACGATTGTTGTATAAACAGAAAGTCCACGACGAATTTCTTCAGTGTCAAAATCAATCATTGAACTTCCTTCTGTTGTTTTTCCAAAGCGATCTGTTGCTTTTGTATAGTACAACATAGCTTCTAGAACACTTGTTTTTCCTGCTCCACTATGTCCGATTACGCTTACGTTACGTACTTCAAAACTTTGATAATCTCTCATACGCTTAACCTCATCTTAAGATAGGCTCTAATTGAGCTCTACAATGTTCACGAACATAATCCAATGCAACACGACCTTGTTTATCTGTCATATCTTTATCAGCTCCATATGCCAATAATTTTTCAACTAAACTTGGATATCCACCATAAGCAGCACGCATCAATGCAGTTACACCATTATTATCAAATAAATTCACATCGGCATTTCTTTCAAGCAACAAGTGAATTGTGTCACGTTTAAATGCGATACAAGCTTCCATTAAAGCACTACGACCTACTTCATCTTGATCATTGATTCTAGCTCCAGCATCTAATAACACTTCAACACAACGATCTTGTCCTAATAAACAAGCACGCATCAAAGCTGTACGACCTCTATCATCTTTGGCATTGACATCTGCACCTGCATCAATCAAAGCTTTTAAGATTGTTTTATTGCCTTTTTTTGCAGCTGTCATCAAAGCTGTTTTCCCTTTATTATCTGTAATATTCACATCTGCCCCATTATCAAGTAAAACTTGCACTACATCTTTACGATCGCGTTTACTTGCACGCATCAAAGCTGTACGTCCATCACCATTCTGATAATTTACATCTGCTCCTGCTTTGATTTGAGAACAAACCATTGGAAAATCACCATTTGCGCATGCATCCCAAAATACCTTATTAAAATTCTGATCCATTTCAATCATCCTCCTCATCCTTTATTGTCATGAAATCACAGAAAAACTGGAATGATAGTTCACCCCAGTTTACATATGTACAAAGAAATATTGAAATTTTTATTTAATTTTACAACTTGAACTTGATTCATTTCAATCACTCCTTTGTTTAACTGATTCCATTCTAACAAAGAAATAATTATGTGCAAATCAAGTACCAACTTGGACAGAAAACCTACCGATTATGCCTTTTCACAGAACAATTCAATAGATTCATGTAACGGTCTTTCTACAAAAGCTACACGAATTGGAGAAACTGGATTTGTTTTCATATAACCAGCATTACGAACTCTTTCGACAATTTTATCCACATGATCTGTTTCAAACGCAAAATAACGAATACATCCTTCCCCAACTGATTTTGTGCCATCCAAAAAGATTTCAATACAACTTTTAAAGCAATCCAAATGAATGCCTGTGTCCCACTTTCTTAATATAGGTAGTTCTAGTAAATAATGATAAAAATAAATCATTTCATCCTATTGTTCTAAATGCAACATGGTGAATCCCTTAATCATGATTTCTTCTTTCTAACAAGCTAAATGTAACTTGTCCTTTTTCCCTTTGAACATCCGTACAAACCACACGTACTCGCATGCCCATTTGGAACACTTTACCATGTGTCTGTCCCTTTAAAGTCATTGTATCTTCATCATAATCGTAGAAGTCGTTTGAAAGAGTATGAACAGGAACAAGACCTTCAACCGTATTATCCATTTCCACAAAGAATCCAAAACTCATTACACCAACAATTGTACCTTTAAAAACTTGACCTACACGTTTTTCCATATATTGTGCCTTTTTATAATCATTGACCATTCTTTCCATCATGATCGCATCTCTTTCTTTTTCAGAAATATGGAAGGCTTGTTTTTCGATTTTCTTTTCATCATTTGATGGTGTACGCTTTTGTTCTTTAAAACAATATGCATGCAACATGCGGTGTACGACTAAATCTGAATAACGACGAATTGGACTTGTGAAATGACAATATTCTTCTAAAGCAAGTCCAAAGTGTCCAAGACAATGTGCATCATAGCGAGCCTTCTGCATAGAACGCAAAGAAACCATAGACAAGACTTCATATGCATTTTCATCTTGAATGGATTCTAAGAATTTTTGAATTTGACTCGCATTGACTTCATCTGGATAAAAATCAAATGGAATACGCAAAGAATTCGCAACCGTACAAATTGTTGCCACCTTTTTAGGATCTGGATTTTCATGCACACGATACATACTTGGTATCTTATTGACATGCATATGGTGAGCTACGCAAACATTGGCTAAAATCATACATTCTTCGATCATTTGTTCAGCAAAACCACGTTCTAACACATTAACATCCACTGGATATCCATTTTTATCCATAATGATCTTTGCTTCTTTTGTATTAAAATCAATACATCCACGATTGTGTGACTGTTTCTTTAATAATTTAGCCAAAGACTCTAAAGTAAACAACAATTCTTTTACTTCAGAATACTCTTGTAAAATTGTTTTATCACCATCTAAACACGCATTCACTTTTTTATATGTACAACGCTTGTCAGAATGAATCACACTTGGAAAAATATTGTATGTCAATAGATTTCCCTTTTCATCCACTTGCATAGCACAAGTAATTGTGAGTCGATCTACATTTGGATTTAATGAACAAATACCATTGCTTAAATCAAATGGAAGCATAGGTACGACACGATCACATACATAGATTGAGTTTCCTCTTAAATACGCTTCTTGATCAAGGGCACTATTTTCTTTTACATAATGAGAAACATCCGCAATATGTACATACAATAAATATCCTTTTTCATTTTTCACAATAGAAATCGCATCATCAAAATCCTTGGCATCATCCCCATCAATGGTAACCGTTAATAAACCTCTTAGATCTTTACGATTTTCAAGTTCATCCTTTTGAACTTTGGCAGGAATTCTTTTGCACTCCTTCACAATTTTTCCATTAAACACCTGACGCACTTGATTACTTGTAAGCATCGCACTAATATCAACACCTGCATCATCTGGATGTCCTAGAACCTGAATAATTCTTACTTCTAGTGGATCTGCATATTTTACGATTTGACATACAACTTTTGTACGTTTTTTAAAACTAAATTCTTTTTCATTGACTACACG
>OHIR01001238.1_pt1 | contig 12012 bp, 10 predicted proteins | sample 1568301 | NCBI WGS metagenome assembly OHIR01 (sample SAMEA3879539, study PRJEB24766) | human gut metagenome | biome: human-associated habitat; feature: feces | place: USA | collected 1985/1987
TGTGAAAAAGAAAAATACCGCCCATGCAGCGCAGCGATGGATTTTGTCGGGTGAAACAGCGGCAAAATGAATCGGGTGTGTTGTGGGGCGGTACGTTCTTTCTGGACAATTATCTGCTGAAAGTGGTGGTTATCACGGTGAGAACCACCACTTTTGTCAGCAGGATTTGGAATAAAGGGTATCATGGAAGCGTGGGTGCGTCAATATGGTTTTGTAAATTTTATTGCAATAAAGCGGTGATAGTAGGACTTATGGCACGGTGAAAATGAAAACAGCAGACAGAGATGTTCCTGTCTGCTTGGTAAGAGATATGATAGAAGAGCAGGCTGGTGTGGTATGGTCACAGATATTCCACCAGCAGTTCTACGAAGATATCGAACAGTACCGGAGAAACCGAACTGGCCTCGGGGTCACAAGTGGAATAAGGCAGAACGACACTGCGGTCGATTTTTTCGGCGCAGGCTGGATGTGGATTTGCGGTGATCAACAGTATTTTGCCGGTGGTGTGCTGGATGCTCTGCATGATCTCCGAACGTCCACTGACGGAAAACAGAATCAGAAGATCGTTGTCGTCCATATAGGCAGAGGTCTCTCCCAGAAAATCATTGGCAACAGCCCGCACGGTGCGGCGCTTCTTCCGCATCAGGATCTCGAACAGCTGTGCAGGCTGGAAGCTTTTGGCAAGGCCGGTGGCGTAAATGTTGGCGTGGTTGTTGATGTATTGCGCTAACTCTTGCAAGTAGGCAGGTGTCAGAAGCTTTTCAGAGTTTTGCAAAAGCTGATATAACCGATGAAAGTAGCCAGTGTGGTTAGAGCCTTGCGCTGTCTGCTCGGCCTGCACAGCAAGCCAGGTGCTCACGTCAGCCCGGAAATCCTGATAGCGGTTATAGCCCAGTGTTTTGACAAAGCGGGAGAGCGCCGGCTGCGAAACGCCGCAGTCCTCGGCAAGGCGGCTGGTGGTTTTATAGACGACCTGATCCGGATTTTCCAGAATGGCCTGATAGATGACCAGATCATTCGGGGTGAAATCGGAGCGGTGCATTTCCATGAGTTGAAGCGGATTCATAAGGATATCTCCTTGATATTTACGGCTGCTGTATCGAATATTTGATTCTATCATATCGAAAAGAAGGCAAAAATGCAAGCGTTCCGAAAAAATCATGCTGCGGAACGCAAAAAAGAGATGCATATCAGACAGATATCGCCGGAAATTGGTGGATATGCGCAAGAAAGCAGAAAATCTTTGTTTAAAACAGATATTTACAACTTCTGAATATTTTGATATAAAATATTTGATTCAAGTGAATGAAACTTCCAAAAATGTCTTGACCGGTCAACAGGAAGTGTTTCATGAAGAGTCGATCCTGATATTGTGGTCGTTTGGAAACCGAAGGAGGACTTTTACATGGCAACCAACAAACAGATCGCCGAAAACGTGCTCAAAGCAGTTGGCGGCAAAGAGAATGTTCAGCAGGTTACACATTGCATGACCCGGCTGCGCTTTACCCTGAAAGACGATACGATCCCAGACAAAGAGGAAGTAAAAAAGATCAGCGGCGTGATGAGCGTTGTTGTTTCCGGCGGGCAGTTCCAGGTGGTGATCGGTCAGAACGTACCGAAGGTCTATGACGAACTGTGCGCATTGGGTAACTTTGAAAAGAAACCCGGCATCGATGAAGATCTGGATAAGCCGAAGGAAAAGCTGACGGTGAAGAGTTTCTTTGGTAATATTCTCAACGGCGTTTCCGGCTGTATGACTCCGCTGATCCCGCTGCTGCTGGTGGCTGGCCTGCTGAAGATGGTGCCGGCCCTGTTCGGGCAGGGTGTGCTGAACATCCTCAGCCCGGACAGTGATCTGTATACACTGTTCACGTTCTTGGGCGATGCAGGCTTCTACTTCCTGCCAATCGCCATCGGCTATACCGGCGCGAAAAAATTTGGCGCAACCCCCATCCTTGGCATCTTGCTGGGCAGTATGCTTATTCACCCCACGTTCGTTGCACTGGCAGGAGCCGAGGGGGCCAGTTTTACAGTGTTTGGCATCCCGTGCGCCCTGCATAATTACAGCAGCACCATCGTTCCGATGTTGCTGGCAACCTGGGCAATGAGTTATATTGAACGCTTCTTTAAAAAGTACATCCCGGACTTTCTGTCCACGGTTTTTACTCCGCTGCTCACCATTCTGGTCACGATCCCGCTGACCTTCTGCTTCTTTGGCCCGGTGGGCTACTGGATCGGCGATCTGGTTGGTGCACTCCTGAATGGCCTGCATGATGTAGCCGGCCCCATCGGCTTTGCACTGGTCACCGCTCTGTGGAGTTTGCTGCTGGCCTGCGGTATGCATCTGGTCCTGATCACCATGGCGTTCGTCAACATCATGGAGTCCGGCAGCGACAACTTTGTGCTGGCAGCTTCCGGCCTGACTGCTTTTGCGACCTACGGCGTGCTGCTGGGCGGCTTTATCAAGGCAAAGAAGAAGGAGACCAAGGCCGAGATCGGCACCTACTTCATCGCAAACTTCCTGGGCGGCGTGGGCGAGCCTGCTCTGTATGGCTTTATCCTGAAGTACAAGAAACCTCTGCTGGCACAGATCATCGGCGGCTTTGCAGGCGGTCTGGTGGGCGGCATTGCCGGTGTTACGGTGTATCAGCTGGCTCCGGCCATGAACTTCCTCAACTTCCTGGGCTATGTGGGCGGCAGTGTCAACAACGTGGTCTGGGCAGCCATTGCCGCTGCAGTGGCGCTGATCGTTGGTTGTGTAGCTACGATCCTCATTGGCTTTGACGAGGACGAAGCGTAACGGTATTTATGATAAAAAGGAAAGGAAGCAAGAAGTATGCGAGGACTGAAACGTAAGACCGCCATCATTCTGGCATCTGCCGTAGTGACGACCTCGATTCTGGCGGGCGGCACACTGACAGCATTTGCAGCGGGACCGGACGGCGCAGGTATTCCGGGCGAACTTCCCCCCATGGGGTTCTTTGAGCCGGGTCCCAGTGGGTCGGGCGGAGCACCGGAGACCCAAGCCGCACCTGCTTATACCGGTCCGGTGTTGAATGTCAGCGGCGAGATCTACGGCACGGCCGATACTGCAGGCGCCAGTTGTCTTATCGATGGTGGAATCTGCTATGAGCACGGCGTGACCCTGTCGCTGTCGCAGGATGTGGACGACAGCAAAATCGACAGTAGCAACGCCAAGGTCGAGTTGGTTGCAGGTGATGGTTACACTACTACCGAGTTGTGCTTTGCAGCAACCCAATTGACGGGCAGTTGGCAGAACGGTCAGTTGGAGTACACGCTGGGTGTGGATGATCTGACATGGGATAATTCACAGTATGCCATCACCGAGACCTCCGGCTGCGGTCGCGAGTGGAGTTGCTTTGGCGGTGACGGCGCAGGCAACTATTACTTCAATCTGCAAGTCAGCGGTATTTTGTATGACGGCACAGAGATTCCGTCGCAGATCATCCCGGTCCATGTCTATATCTACGGTCGTTCCGCCACAGATCTGGCCGTTATGAATTTTGGCACCCTGTCTCCTGCATGGAAGTGGAATGGAACCAGCGACAAGCCTATTCTGTGCGATGACACCGCAGATGAATTTGAAGTGAACTGGCCTGCAGGCGTGGATGGCTCTGCCGTTAAGACCGACGATTTCATCGTCACGCTGCAAAGCCAGTACGGCAAGCAGAAGACTCTGACCCCCGGCACAGATTATACCGTGGTTTCCTCCTCCAAGGGCAAGACTGTGGTACAGGTCACTTATCAGAATTGGGCTTTCACACCGGTATACACCACCATGACCCTGTCGGTCGATCCGCAGAACCTCAGCTATGACAGCAAAAATTACAAGCTGGGCGGTCTGTCCTATACTACCGACATTGCCAGCGTCTATGCTTACAGCGTTCAGTCTGGTGGCAATATGCCAATCGACCACGCTGTGTGCTATACCTACTATGGCGTGCAGGTGGATAATTGGCAGCAAGTGCAGATCCCGACGGTGTACCGTCTGCAATATACCGATGAAGATGGCAAAACATGGTACTACGCAAGCAAATACGGGTTCGGCTATCTGACCGAGGATGTGAGCGAAGCGCAGACGTGGGATGCCACCGGTCCTGATGAGATGAACTACCGGGTGGTGGACAGTCACATGGTTTACCTGACCCTGTGCAACGGTCACACCGCAGAAAAGCTTGTTGGGCTGCGCAAGATCAGCTTCACAAAGGTCTACGACAGTGCCTATAAAGCGAAGGCATTTGATTTTTATGGTTCTGTTGATCCTTGTGACAGTGACGGTACTCTAAAGCTGTTGCCCGGCTATGCAATGCCGGAGACATGGCTGCAGCATAGTATGTGGGCATGGAAGCCGGACGTTGGTCTTGGCTGGACTGAAAACTAAACACAAAACGATTGCCTGCATAGATGAAAGCACTGTGCAGGCTAATCGTCTTTTTCGATAAAAACAAGAGAGGCGTTGAGAGACATGGATGTACCGTTTTTTCACCCGGAGACCTACCGGACCAAAAAATGCACGATGGACGATGTGACCGTAACGTTCCGTGCGTATGAGGGTCTGGATTACTGTGCTGCCCCTGCAGACCCCATTCAGAAGCTGAACCTCTATGTACCGGAGGATTATTACACCGGAGCAGTGCACAACGGATACACGCTGCATACTGCACCCATCTTTCTGCCCAACACCGTAGGTGGATATCTGCCCGGCCCGGCAGACTGTCCCGGTCCTGACCGGTTCGGCAGACCCAATGCAGCGTTCTGTGCGTTGGCACACGGCTATGTTGTGGTCTGTATCGGTGTGCGGGGACGCACCTCCGGTCACAGGAACACCGAGTTTTTTGAAGGTTCCAAGGCGATGGACAAGCAGCAGGAGACTGGTCGTAGCGTGGGCAAGGCTCCGGCATTTATTGTGGACTTGAAAGCTGGCATCCGCTGGCTGCGTAAAAACCGCGACCGTATCCCCGGCGACACAGAAAAACTCATTACCAACGGTACCAGTGCAGGCGGTGCGTTGTCTGCTCTGGCCGGTACCAGTGGCAATAGCCCGCTGTATGCGGCAGAACTAGCGGCCATTGGCGCAGCAGATGAACGAGACGATGTGTTTGCGGTAAGCTGCTATTGTCCCATCCACAATCTGGAAAATGCAGATGCTGCCTATGAGTGGATGTTCTGCGGACACGATGATTTCAGCACGCTGCGTATGAGCGTGAAAGACGGTAAGGTAGTGCAGAAGGGCACCACCGGAACCCAGACCGAGCAGCAGAAACAGATTTCCCGGGAACTGAAAGCATTGTTTCCGGCTTATCTGAACGGTCTTGGCCTGAAAGCAGCTGACGGGACACCGTTGACCCTGAACGAGGAAGGCGTTGGCAGCTTTCTGAATGCGCTGAAGGCTGAAGTGATGTGCGCGGCACAGAAAGAGCTGGATACTCACCACACAGCACAGGCGCTTTCCGGTATTGCGGTTGCGGGCAGCGAGGTAGAGCAGCAATCTTACCTGACAATTGAGAATGGTAAGGTCGTGGCTCTGGATTGGGAGGGCTTTGTCACTGCCATCACCCGCATGAAGACCGCACCTGCCTTTGATGCACTGGATATGAACTCCCCGGAAAACGAGGAGTTTGGCACCGAGGAAATCCAGCGGCAGCATTTCACGGCTTATGGTCAGGCTCATGATACCGCCGGCGGTACGCTGGCAGCACCGGAAATCATCGCCAAAATGAATCCGCTGACCTTCCTCGGCAAGGCGGATACTGCAAAGCATTGGCATATTCGCCACGGTTCCTACGACCGTGACACAGCACTGCCAATACCGTTTATTTTGCAGACTGCGCTGAAAAATCAGGGGTGCAGCGTGGACTTTGCCTTCCCGTGGGGGCTGCCGCATAGTGGAGATTACGATCTGAATGAGCTGTTCAGCTGGATCGATGGGCTGTGTCAAAAGAGCAGAGATTTGTAAAAAAGGAGACAGCGTTTTATGAACCATCGTACCGATATTTTAGACCTGCGCACCGCCTTGGTCGTGCTGCGCCAGACACCGGGTCAGCTGGTGGAAACAGATGTGGAGGTAGACCCGGAGGCAGAGCTTTCCGGTGTGTACCGCTATGTGGGTGCAGGCGGCACCGTGATGCGCCCCACTAAGGTGGACGGCCCAGCCATGGTGTTTCATAATGTCAAGGGACACCCGGACACCAGTGTGGCCATTGGCGTGCTGGCAAGCCGCCAGCGGGTGGCAAACCTGTTTGGCGTGAAGAAGGAGGAACTGGGCCACCTGCTCTGCGAGTGTGCCAAGAACCCCATTCAGCCCATCGTCATCCACGAACCGGCTCCTTGTCAGGAAGTGGTGCACCGTGCCACCGACCCGGATTTTGACCTGTTCAAGCTGGTGCCCGCGCCCACCAATACGCCGGCGGATGCAGGCCCCTATATCACGCTGGGTATGTGTTATGCCACCCATCCGGACACGGGCTGCTCGGATGTGACCATCCACCGGATGTGCATCCAATCCAAGGACGAGCTGTCCATTTTCCTGCAGCCGGGAAGCCGCCATATCGGTGCTATGGCAGAGCGCGCCACTGAACTGGGGCAGCCGCTGCCCATCAGCGTTTCCATCGGTGTAGACCCCGCCATCGAGGTGACCGCCTGCTTTGAACCCCCCACGACCCCCTTGGGCTTCAATGAGCTGAGCATTGCCGGTGCGCTGCGCAAGCGTCCGGTGGAGCTGTGCCCCTGCCTGACGGTCCGTGAAAACGCCATTGCCAATGCGGAATATGTCATTGAGGGTGAGATCGTACCGGGCAGCAATCATGTGGTGGAGGATCAGAACAGTCACACCGGTTACGCTATGCCGGAGTTTCCCGGCTACAACGGCAAAGCAAGCCATGAGTGCTGGCTGCTGAAGGTAAAAGCTGTGACTCATCGCAAGCATCCTATCATGCAGACCTGCATCGGCCCCAGTGAGGAACACGTGAATATGGCCGGCATCCCTACTGAAGCAAGCATTCTGAACCTCATCGACAAGGCACTGCCCGGCAAGGTGCTGAACGTCTATTCTCACCGCGCAGGCGGCGGCAAATATATGGCGATCCTGCAGTGCAGAAAGACGGTCCACACCGATGAGGGCAAGCAGCGGCAGGCCGCATTGCTGGCGTTCAGCGCTTTCCCGGAACTGAAGCACGTGATTCTGGTGGATGAGGATGTGGACATCTTTGACACCAACGATGTGCTGTGGGCGATGAACACCCGCTTTCAGGGGGACCGGGATATCATCACGATCCCCGGTGTGCGGTGCCATCCGCTGGACCCCAGTTCCTGCCCGGAGTATACCGGCTCCATCCGGGATGTGGGCTGTTCCACCAAGACCATCTTTGACTGCACCGTGCCTTTTGAGCTGAAGGAAAAATTCAAGCGGGCTGCGTTCAAAGAAGTAGATGTCAAGCACTGGCTGCCGGATTTTGAACTGTGAGGTCTTTTCGATGAAAAAGCGTCTTGTTGTTGGCGTGTCCGGTGCTTCCGGTGCGCCGCTGGCCATTGAGCTACTGCAGCAGTTGAAATACCGACCGGAGGTGGAAACACACCTGATTCTGACCAAGGGCGGTGAAATGACCCTGCATCAGGAAGCCGGGATGACTACTGAGGAGCTTTTTTCTCTGGCAGATGTGGTGCATGACAATGCCAACATCGGCGCAGCCCCGGCCAGCGGAAGCTGGAAAAGCATGGGGATGATTGTCTGTCCTTGCAGCATGAAAACCGTGGCAGGCATCGTGTCTGGGTACAGTGACAACCTGCTTTTGCGAGCCGCAGATTGTATGCTGAAGGAACGCCGCAAGTTGGTGTTAGTGGCACGGGAAAGCCCACTGTCTACGTTGCATCTGGAAAATCTGTGCAAAGCAAGTCAGTATGGCGCAGTCATTCTGCCGCCTATGCAGACCTACTATAACCATCCGGCATCTATTGCGGATATGACCCGCCATACAGTCAACCGGATCCTGAGCCAGTTTGATCTGGACGAGGAAAGCTATGAGTGGGAGGGCATGAATCCATGAAACATTTTACCCATGAGCAGATGTTCCGTGGAAAACCCATCACGGCAGAAATCACAGTGACAGACTGCGGGGTGCAGGTTGGTCTGTATGGCGGCGACAAGCCCCATATCGGAGCAGTCGGAGTTGCAGATCCTGCTGGGAAGATTACAGTTACACAGTTTGAAGGACACAAAGAGGGCGGTCTTTGTCAGCACTGGTGTGAAAAACTGTTTAAGGCTGTGAATTGTCCGGTTGTCGTGTCAGCGGGGATACACTATGATAATGCCAGCAAAAAAGAGATTTTGCAGGTGGTGGAAATCAGCAACGTACTGTTAGAAATGGGGACCTCCAAATTGCGATCTGTATAAGGAACTCAAAATGTTCTTTCAGATGCCTGCGTGCAGGTACTGGAAGAACATTTTTATAGGTTTCCCTTGCAAAAAGTTGAAAGTTGTGGTATATCCATTATACGAAACATTGCTTTGAGATGAACGCTCCACCGTTCGATGATGTATAAATGGGAGGTGCCCGTCATGACCGCTGTGATCTATGCCCGCTATTCATCGGATAACCAGCGCGAAGAATCCATCGAAGGTCAGATTCGGGAGTGCACGGCCTATGCGGAAAAGAATGGCATCACCATCGTCAAGCACTACATTGACCGTGCCATCTCTGCCAAGACGGACAACCGCCCGGAGTTTCAGCAGATGATAAAAGACAGCGACAAAAAGCTGTTTGATATCGTGTTGGTCTGGAAGCTTGACCGCTTTGCCCGGAACCGCTACGACAGTGCCCGGTACAAGACCCAGCTGAAGAAGAACGGTGTCAAGCTCATGTCTGCCACCGAGATCATCTCCGAGGGGCCGGAAGGCATCATTCTGGAGTCGGTGCTGGAAGGTTATGCCGAGTATTATTCCGCTGACCTTGCCGAGAAGGTCGTGCGTGGACAGACCGAGAACATCCTGAAAGGCCGCTGCAACGGTGGTCGTGGAACCTTTGGCTACACGCTGGATTCGGAGCGGAAGTTCCACATCGACCCTCTCACCTCTCCTTTTGTGCTGGAATCGTTCAAGAAGTACAATGAAGGTTCCACCATGAAGGAAATCCGGGACTGGCTTAACGAAAACGGCATCAAGAACCCGGTGGGCGGTGCATTTACTTATAACAGCGTTGAACATATGCTCAAGAACCGGCGGTACATCGGAGAACTGAAATTCCGGGATGTGGTTGTGCCGGATGCCATCCCGCCTATCATCCCGCTGGAACTGTTTGAGGATGTGCAGGAGAAGATCGCCAAAAACAAGAAAGCCCCTGCCCGTAGAAAGGCAGAGGATGACTACCTGCTCACCACCAAGCTGTTCTGCGGCTACTGTGGGGCGTTGATGTTTGGCGAAAGCGGCACAAGCCGGACGGGTGAAGTCCACCGCTACTATAAATGTGCCACTGCCAAAAAGCACAAGGGCTGCAAGAAAAAGACCGTCCGTAAACAGTGGCTGGAAGATCTGGTGGTCAACCAGACGATGCAGCTTGTCAAAGACGATGCCGCCATGGAATCTATCATCGCCAAGGTGATGGAACTGCAAAACAAGGAGAACACCAACATTCCCCTCTATGAGAAACAGCTTCGGGATGCGGAATCCGGTATCCAGAATATGCTGAACGCGATACAGGCTGGTATTCTGACCAGCTCCACCAAGGAGCGGCTGGAGCAGCTGGAAGAAACCAAGCGTGAGCTTGAAACCCGCATTGCGGAAGAGAAGCTGGCAAAGCCCAAGGTCACGGAGGAGTTCATCCGGTTCTGGCTGCTGCGGTTCCGTAAGCTGGATATGAGCCTGAAAGACCAGCGGCAGGCGCTGGTGGATACCTTCATCAATGCGATTTACCTGTATGATGATAAGGTTTTGATAACCTTCAACTATAAAGAAGGAACACAGACCGTCACCTTTGGAGAAGCGACAGAAGTTGCATCCGAGGGAAATGGTTCGGATTTGGATTGCTTTACTGCACCAAGAAAAACCAGTACACAATGTGTACTGGTTTTTCTTTTTCGGTGCGGAAGAGGACTTGAACAGCAACGACGACGACCGCAGCCAGCGGCTGAAACAGGGAGGAGTTGTTGGGGCCGCGTTCTGATTTTTCAAAGCCCTGCCAAGGGGCTGCAGAAAAATCAGCAAACGCAACCCGTCAGGCCCTGCACAGCAGGGCAAGCAATCAGCCCAGCGGGCTGTTGCTTAGCCCGCGGTTCCCAGCACGTAGGAACGTCTAACAAGAGGACTACCGTTCATCCGGGAAAAAATCGAACTGTCCTAAAACCCGTAAAACACATTCGTGTTCTGGTTTTTCTTTTTTCGGTGCGCTGGGAGGGTTCGAGCTATCCTTTTTTGTTTTTCATAGAACATCCTAAAGATACGAATAGTTTTGGAATATCCATGCACGTTGAACAATTTTCTTCTCCCTGCGTTCTCTGCCTTGAAACCAAAATTGTGATATCCGAATGAAAGATAAGAAGCTGGAGGCCAATTTAAGTTTGGTAGTCTCGCGAATATTTGCGGGATTGAATATGAATGCCCTGAAATTCCTGCTGCCCGTGTGGATGGGTGCATTGACGGGTGTCACGGTGCGTTGTACTTTTGCTGCTATAGCGTTCTGGGTGACAGGCTGGTTTGTGAAAGAAGCACCTATCACACGGCGGCAGCGTATCGGGTTACTTTGCCTGGGGGCATTCGGCATGTATGGTTTTATGTTCTGCTATTTGCTGGGTATCAGTAAAACGACACCCGTCAGTAGTGCCATATTCAATTCCCTACAACCTATCTGGGTATTTCTTATCTCCGTTCTCTTTCTGCACGAACGGGCTACACTGATGAAAATTATCGGTATTTCCCTTGGTTTCGGTGGTGCATTGCTGTGTATATTGACTCAAGGCAGCGATGACTTGGCACATGATGCCTTTACAGGTAATATGTTGTGCCTGCTCAGTTCGGTGTTCTTTGCCATTTATCTGATTCTGAGTAAGAAATTACTGGAAGAGATCGGCTTGGTGACCGTAATGAAATATGTGTTTGGGGGCGCGGCGCTGTCCGGTCTGGTGATATCTACTATCCTGGGCTGGGACGCGCCGTTGTTCACCGACGCAGCACATGGAACCTGGCATTGGATGCCGTGGGTGGTTCTGGCATTCATCCTTATTTTTCCTACTTACCTTAGTTATTGGTTGATGCCCATCGGATTGAAATATCTGAAGACAACCGTAGTAGCCATGTATGGCTATCTGATACTGATTGTGACGACCGTCGTTTCTTATATCGTGGGACAAGACCGCTTTACCTGGGAACAGGGGGTGGCTATCGGGATGATATGTCTGAGTGTGTACTTTGTGGAGGTAGCTGAGAGGAGAAAATGAACTAATAGTTTATCACTACCAAGTATTCCCCTTCTGCGTGAATGGTGAATTCTGTTTCCGTGCTTTCGTTCAGTGTACCTTGCCACCAGTTGGTGAAGTCACTGAGAGGGTATACCAAGCCTTCGCCTCGCAGGTTGTGGGCACCAAAGTTTATGATTGAAATCTGTTGCCCCGCCTGGCTGGGAAAAGAACAGGTATCATGGCAGGGAATGAAAATACCATAATCGGTCAGCATGCGGACATGAGCTCCGGTACGCATATAATCAATGAGCAGGCTGATATTTCCTAAAGTATGGTCTTCCCGTTTGCCTGTGGCTCCTACGATAGCGATATTTTTTTTGCCTTGTGATAAAAGGAAGTTTACGGCTTTGGTCTGGTCGTTGGTTTCCTGGTCGGAGACGCAATGAAGAATATGGCTATATTTCCGGCGGTTTTCTTCACTCAGGGAATCTCCGTCACCGATAATAACATCAGGTACATTGCCGCGATCTATATAAGCATCTGCACCGCCATCACAACAAATGATATAAGGAGCGTTTGCCAGTATTTGCAAAGGTATAGGATGGG
>OHIR01001252.1_pt1 | contig 11937 bp, 8 predicted proteins | sample 1568301 | NCBI WGS metagenome assembly OHIR01 (sample SAMEA3879539, study PRJEB24766) | human gut metagenome | biome: human-associated habitat; feature: feces | place: USA | collected 1985/1987
ATTTTATTATATTACAAAACACCGCCGCAATCAACAGTTTAACTGACTGTTGACCATGACGGTGTCTATATATAATATCTGTATTTACACTATAACCTGACAAATCTCGTAATTAACAAGCCTCTTCAAACTGTGAATTGTAAAGGTCAGCGTAAAATCCACCTTTCTTCAGCAATTCTTCGTGATTTCCATGCTCAACAATATCGCCGTCTTTCATAACAAGAATCAAATCCGCGTCTTTTATCGTTGAAAGTCTGTGTGCAATAACAAAACTTGTTCTGCCTTTCATAAGGTTGTCCATAGCTTTCTGAATCTGCTGTTCAGTTCTTGTATCAACTGAAGATGTAGCTTCATCAAGAATAAGTATCGGATTGTCAGCAAGAATTGCTCTTGCAATTGTAAGAAGCTGTTTCTGTCCCTGTGATACATTGCTTGCATCCTCGTTAAGCTCCATGTTATAACCACCCGGAAGTGTTTCTATGAAATGATTTGCATGAGCGGCTTTCGCTGCTTCAATAACTTCCTCATCTGTTGCATCAAGACGTCCATAACGTATATTTTCCATAATAGTATCTTTATAAAGCCATGTATCCTGAAGTACCATTCCGAATGCTTCTCTTAAATCTCTTCTATTGAAATCTTTTACATTATGACCGTCCACAAGAATTTCACCTGAGCCAACGTCATAGAATCTCATAAGAAGCTTAACTATAGTTGTCTTTCCGGCTCCCGTAGGGCCTACAATCGCAATCTTTTGTCCCGGTTTTACCTTTGCAGAAAAGTCATTGATAATTGTCTGATCCTCCCTGTATCCGAAATGCACATGTTTGAACTCTACTTCGCCCCTTATTGTATCTAACTTTACAGGATTAGCTGCAAACTGGTCTTCCTCTTCTTCTCCTAAGAATTCAAATACTCTCTCAGAAGCGGCTGCCATTGACTGTACCTGATTGATAACCTGTGCAATCTGTGTTATAGGCTGCGAAAAATTCTTAACATACTGGATAAATGCCTGAATATCACCGATTGTTATAGTTCCCTTTATGGCAAGAAATCCACCGCTCAATGCTACACCTGCATATCCAAGGTTGCCGACAAATGCCATGATGGGCTGCATCATTCCTGAGAAGAACTGTGATTTCCAGGCTGATTTGTACAACACGTTGTTAGTCTCATCAAACTTCTTTACCATGTCTTTTTCTTTATTAAATGACTTAACAACAAGATGTCCGCCATATGTTTCTTCTATCTGTCCATTAATATGTCCAAGATATTCCTGCTGTGTCTTAAAGTAACTCTGTGACTTCTTAACAACAAATGATACAAGACCAACGGATATTGGAAGAATAACTATCGCAATAATTGTCATAAGTGGTGAAATGCTTAACATCATTATAAGAACACCAATCATAGTAGTTAAAGATGTAATGATTGTTGTAATACTCTGGTTAAGTCCCATTCCAAGTGTATCAACATCGTTAGTAATTCTTGATAACACCTCACCATATGTCCTGCTCTCGAAATACTTCATTGGCATACGGTTAATCTTCTCGCTGATTTCTTTTCTTAATCTGTAGCAGACCTTCTGTGTAATGCCTGTCATTATCCAGCCCTGTACAAAGTTAAATACTGCGCTTGCGGCATACAGACAAAGCACGAATATAAGAATTGTTCCAATCTTTCCAAAGTCAATTCCGCCAGTTCCACCGATTTTCTTTACAAGACCTTCTGACAGAGCTGTAGTTGCCTTACCAAGAACCTTCGGACCAACAACAGAAAATACTGTTGAGCATACAGCCATAACTGCAACAAATATTATCGCAATCTTATAGCTTCCAATATATCTTATAAGCTTTCCTATTGATCCTTTGAAATTCTTGGCTTTCTCAACAGGTGCCATTCCTCTTCCCGGAGGTCCCATTCTTCTTTTCGGTGGCATTTTGATATTTTTATTATCTTCCATACTAACTAGGCCTCCTTTCCAAGCTCTTTAGCAGAAAGCTGTGAACTTGCAATCTGCTGATATGTCTCACATGTCTTCATAAGTTCTTCATGCGTTCCCTTGCCAACAATCTTACCATCATCCATAACAAGAATCTGATCTGCATGAAGGATTGTGCTGATTCGCTGGGCTACAATAATAACAGTGGCATCAGACACATTTGCAGCAAGCTCCTTACGAAGAATTGCGTCAGTCTTTAAATCAAGTGCTGAAAAACTGTCATCAAATATAAACACTCTTGGGTGCTTTGCTATTGCTCTGGCAATAGAAAGTCTCTGCTTCTGACCGCCTGAAACATTAGTACCGCCCTGTGCTATAGGACTGTCGTACTTCTCAGCCTTATTATCAATGAACTCAGTTGCCTGTGCAATCTGTGCTGCCTTAACGACATCTTCATCGCTCGCATCAGGATTACCGAATCTTAAGTTACTTGCAATAGTACCAGAGAAAAGCATTCCCTTCTGAGGCACATAACCAAGCTCACTTCTTAAGTCGTGCATAGAAATATTTCTTATATCATGACCATCAATAGTAATGCTTCCTCCTGTAACATCGTACAATCTTGGAATAAGATTAACGAGCGTTGACTTTCCACAGCCCGTACTTCCTATGATAGCTGTAGTCTTACCCGGCTCTGCTTTAAATGTAATATCCTCAAGTGCGTTCGCTTTAGCACCCGGATACATGAAATTTACATGATTAAACTCAACTACACCCTTTGCAGACTCAATTGTCTCAGGATTCTCAGAGTCTTCTATTGAAGAATGTGTATTAATAACTTCATCTATACGGTCAGCTGCAACCATCGCTCTTGGAAGCATTACAGACATCATTGTAAGCATAAGGAATGACATAACTATGAGCATCGAATATGTTATAAATGCAGTCATAGAACCTACCTGCATAACTCCGGCATCAATTCTGTGTGCGGCAACCCACACGATAAGAACTGACAAACCATTCATTATAAACATCATGCTTGGCATCATGAATGTCATTGTTCTGTTAGTAAAGAGCATTGTCTTAGTAAGCTTTTTATTAGCTTCGTCAAATCTTTCCTCTTCCTTCTTCTCTCTTCCAAAGGCTCTTATTACAGAAAGACCAGTAAGAATCTCTCTGGATACAAGATTGACATTATCAACCAGCTTCTGCATAAGCTTGAACTTAGGCATCGCAATTACCATAAGAAGCATTACAAATGCAATGATAACAGCAACAGCCATAACTATAACCCAGCCCATGCCGGCTCCTGTTCCAACAACCTTTATAATTCCTCCGACGCCAAGAATTGGTGCATACAGAATCATTCTCAGCATAATAACCGTAACCATCTGAACCTGCTGTACATCATTAGTTGTTCTTGTGATAAGTGACGCTGTAGAGAATTTGTCCATCTCAGCATTAGAGAATCCCATGACATTAGAATACAGCTTTCCTCTCATATCTCTTGCAACACCTGCACCAACTCTTGATGCAAGGAAGCCTACACATACAGAAGTAACCGCCATAAGAAGTGCCATGGCAACCATCTTAAGACCAGCTGCCCACAAATACTTAGTCTGAATAGAATCCATGTCCATTCCTGCCTTGGCATCCATGCTCTTTGCATATGCAACACCCATAGACGAAACAAGAGTCTTTCCCATAGTATCAATTGTACTCTGAAACTCATTTCTCATAGAAAGGATATCATCCTTACTCATAGCACCAGCACTATACATTGCCTTCACTATCTGTCTCATATCCACACATGTAGTTTCAACCTCATTACCATCCGAATCTTCCATCATCTGTGTAAATGTAGTGAGTTCCACGCCCATAGACTTTCCAATATCTTCTACCGAAACATTGGCAAGCTGTTCTTCACTTACATGCATCTGCTCTGCCATACGGCTCTTGAATGCACTTTCAGTCACTGAAGACATCTGGTTGTTAATTATAAGTGCTGTAAAAAGTGTGTCGTCTAAATCAGTCTTGTTCTTAGAACCTTTGACACTTAATTCATAGACATTATCATCTTCATTATAAGAATACGACTGTTCCCACAGCTGTGCTTCTTCCTCTGTCATAAAAAGCTTCGCAGTGTCAAATTCTTCCTTAGTAATCTTTTCTGGCACAGTATGCTCTATGCCTCCATTCTGTATACCTGTATCAATGATATCTGAAGTATACGCAGGAAGCGACAAGTCACACACTGCCTGAACAATAAGCAGTGCAAATACCAGCACTATCGACTTCCAGTATGGCAGCACATTTTTAATAATTCTGCTCATAAACACTCTCCCATCTTTATTGATAAATATTTTCAAAAATCTGCTTTCAATAATTAATAAGCGTTTCTTATATTAACACCGATTTTCATCATAGTAAATTAATGTCAAATGTATTTTTATAAATAATTTATAAAGAATGTTTGAATAATAACAATATATATGTTATTATACGCGCGAACGTCATCCGTTTTTCGGAGATGTATCTTAACAAGCCGGAAGGGCTGCATACCTTTCCGCAAAGGAGACAATATGAATACTATCAATGCAACTCGAACTTCTGCAACGAAGTTCAACACTAAGTACATGGTGGAGCTGGCACTTATGGTTGCGGTCATACTCGTTATGTCACTGACCCCATTAGGCTACATCCGTACCCCTGGACTTTCTATCACCCTTTTAACTGTTCCTGTAGCTGTAGGTGCTATCATCTTAGGACCTGTCGGCGGTTTAATCTGTGGTCTGACATTCGGACTTACAAGCTTTTATCAGTGCTTCGTTGGAGGCGCAATGGGAACTGTTCTTCTCGGAATTAATCCATTTGGTACATTTGTAACAACAGTAGTAACAAGAACTCTTGAAGGCTTCCTTACAGGACTTATATTCAAGGGACTTCACAGTATTAATGGAGTTAAGAAATTTTCTTATTATATAGCAAGTCTTTGCTGTCCTTTACTTAATACTTTATTATTCATGAGTTCACTTGTTCTCTTCTTCTATAATACAGATTATGTACAGGCCTTCGTTACTGCACTCGGAGCTAAGAACCCACTTATATTCGTAGTATTATTTGTTGGTGTTCAGGGACTTATTGAGGCAGGAATCTGCTTTATTGTTGCCAGTGTGGTTTCCCGTGCATTATATGCTGCACTTAAGCTTAACCAGAATTAATCAGTCACTTTGATTGAACAAATCGGACATTAATCAACGGAGGATTAGTTTTGTTTACAGAGATTTCAGTTAATGATATTAATGATTTTAGATTAGGTCATGCTTCCAATAAGGAAGCTGGCACTGGTGTAACTGTTATATATTTTCCAGACGGAGCTACAGCAGGCTGTGACATTAGCGGTGGCGGTCCGGCATCAAGAGAAACACCTCTTACTATGCCTATGACTGCTGACAATCCGATTAATGCCATCGTGCTGTCAGGCGGTTCAGCATACGGTCTTGCCGCATCTGACGGAGTTATGACATGTCTTGAAGAACATGGTATAGGATATAACACAGGAGTTTCACTTGTTCCGCTTGTATGCCAGTCATGCATATTTGATCTTGGATATGGAAGCTCTAAAGTACGCCCGGACAGTACTATGGGATATGAGGCCTGCATTCAGGCACTTATGAAGGCCGGTGTTGTCAATACTGATGCTTCCACCGCTGCCAATTCGGATAGCAGCGAACCCATTCAGGGCTGTATCGGTGCCGGAACAGGTGCGACTGTCGGCAAGATTATGGGAATGAAGCAGGCTGAAAAGTCAGGACTTGGAATATATTCAGTGAAGACAGGCACATTTACAATGACAGCAATTGTTGTTGTAAATGCACTTGGAGATATATCAGATTATGAAACCGGTAAAAAGCTTGCCGGACTTAAGAACGCTGACAGAACCGAGTATGTAAGCTGTGAAGAAGCACTTTATCAGTTCATGGCACCTCGCGATATGTTCACAGGCAACACAACAATCGGTGCGGTTATAACCAACGCTGCATTTAACAAGGCTGAACTTAACAAAATTGCATCTATGGCAAGAAATGCGTATGCTCGCTGCATTAATCCAGTCGGCACAATGGCAGATGGCGATACAATCTATGCTGCAAGTACTGCAATACGAGGCGACAGCGAAGCTGTACGTGTTGATATCAACTTTGCAGGAACACTTGCTGCCCGCGTTATGTCCGCTGCAATTAAGAATGCTGTAATGAATTCTAAGATATCTGATGAAGAATTTTTAAGCATGGTAAAATAACACATGAAATAATCCCCGATAAGCTGCTGTTCTGACAGTCTTACCGGGGATTTTTATATTATCTTTATTTTTACATTTTAATTATTCACATAGCTTAGAAAATGCATCCGCAACAAACTGTACCTTAGTTCCTATAATAACCTGTACAGATGTCTTTCCAGGTTTCATAACACCAGCAACACCAGCTGATTTAATAACCTTATCATTAACAAGTGTAATATCCTTTACTTCAAGTCTCAGTCTTGTAATACAATTATCTATGCTTGCAATATTCTCTTTTCCGCCACAGCCTTCAAGAATTGTCTTTGCAATTGTTGTATAATCGTCACTTGCAAGTTCAACTTTCTTTTCTGCTTCTATATCATCATCTTCTCTGCCAGGAGTCTTTAAATCCCATTTCTTAATGGCAAATAAGAATACGAAATAGAATACGAAGAATGCTGCTATACCAAGAGGAATTATCAACCATGTCTTCTGTGCTGCCGGAAGAGATGATGAGAATAACAGGTCAGTAGCACCTGCTGAGAAACTAAATCCTGCTCTGAAGCCTAATGCAACTGTAATCATTGTAAATATACCATAAAGAAGTGCATAGATAACATAGAGTCCAGGAGCAAGGAACATGAAACCAAATTCAAATGGTTCTGTAACACCACAGATAAATGCACATAATGCTGCAGAAGCAACAAGTCCTATAGCTACTTTTTTCTTAGCTGGCTTTGCACATTTAATCATAGCTAAAGCTGCACCTGGAATACCAAACATCATACATGGGAAGAAGCCTGACATATACATTCCAAGACTCCATGAAACATCACTTGATGTTTGTCCTGCCCAGAAGTGCTGTAAATCTCCAAGTCCGATAGTATCAAACCAGAATACGTTGTTCAACGCATGATGTAATCCGGTAGGAATTAACAATCTGTTCAAGAATGCATAGATACCTGCACCAAAAATATCAAGCTTTACAATTGCCTTACCAACGCTTACTAATGCGCCGAACAGTAATGGCCATACAAATAATAACACAACAGATACAAGAATTGATACTACTCCTGAAACAATTGCTACGCATCGTTTTCCACTAAAGAAAGATAACCAGTTTGGTAATTTTGTATCTTTAAACTTGTTATAACACATAGCACCGATTATACCAGCAAGAATACCAATAAATGGATTCTCAATCTTGTTAAATGCAAGAGTTTTAGTTGCACTGTCTGCTATAGAAGGTATAATTACTGTAACAAACTTTGTAGAAAGAAGTGTTGTCATCATAAGCCACGAAGCAAGTGCCGCAATTCCTCCGGTACCATCATTTTTATCTGACATACCTACACCGACACCAATTACAAAAAGGATTGCCATGTTTTCAATTAAAGCTCCACCAGCTTTTACAAGAAACAGACCAATCATATTAGCTGCGCCATGAATATCTCCACCCTGCATAGTTGCTGGACACAGCAAATAACCGATACCCATAAGGATACCACATATAGGCAGTACTGCCACAGGAAGCATTAACGCCTTTCCCAGTTTTTGAAGAAATTTCATACTTTCTCCTCCTTTACATCATTATTAATCGGGGTAATCCCAATCACGCACATTGTGAAATCCTGAATAATTATGATATTTTCAGGACTTCATCATCAATAGATACTTCACCCTCCTTTATTAGATTAATTTTATTATAATCGTCGGTATTACATATAAGGACTGGTGTAATCGTATCCAATCCTGCCGACTTTATTTTTTCAAGATCAGCCTCTAAAAGTAAATCACCCTTTTTTACCTGCTGACCACCTGAAACATGTGAAATAAATGGTTCTCCCTTGAGCGTTACCGTATCCAGCCCAATATGTATCAGTAATTCCGTTCCCTGACTGGTTGTCATTGTCACAGCATGAAGAGTATCAAACACCATTGAAATCTCACCATCTGCCGGAGCATATATCTTTCCTTCAGAAGGAATTACTGCAAATCCATCTCCAAGAACTTTTTCTGAAAATGTTGGATCTGAAACTTCAGTAATTGGCACCACTTTTCCTTTACATGGAGAATAAATAATATTATCCTTTGACTTTCCTTTGAAAAAACCTAGCATATTATCTCCTTTCCATCAATATATACCCTCTTAATATTCAATTCCTCATCAATAAGCACGAAATCTGCTTGTTTTCCTACAGAAATACTTCCGACTTTATCATATATACCAATTTCCTTTGCCGGATTCTCTGTTGCACACATAACAGCTGTTTCTAATGAAATCCCTGCTTTTTTAACGACATATCGAAGACAATCCATTAAATTAGTTGCTGATCCAGCAATTGTTCCATCATGTAAGGTTGCCAGATTACCTTTTACCACTACAGGCTGTCCTCCAAGAGTATATTCGCCATCCTCTAATCCTGTTGCTCTCATGCTGTCACTGATTAGTATTATGCGTCCCGCGCCCAACATGGCAAATGTTGCCCGTATTACTGATGGATGAATATGAACTCCATCACATATCAGTTCTGCATGACATTGATATGAATCTCTTATTGCACCTATAACACCAGGCTTTCTATGATTCATAGGGGGCATTGCATTGTATAAATGTGTTGCATGAGTTACACCATGTTGAATTGCCTCCATTGCAGTATCATAATCTGCTGCTGTATGAGCAATCGACACCACAACCTTATCTTTTACTTTATCAATGAAATCCATCGCCCCCGGCTCTTCAGGTGCAATATCAACAATCTTTATTAAATCATGTGCAGCTTTCTGGAGTTCACAGAAATACTCATAATTACAATGCATAATATTCTCTGCTGCCTGTGCACCCTTTTTTTGTGGACTTATAAAAGGTCCCTCCATATTAATCCCTACCAGATGGGCTCCGCCATTATATGAATACTCTCCGGCATTCTTCATAACTTCAACAAGTTCTTCCTTAGCTATCGTCATGGTTGCCGGACATATACTCGTCACTCCGACAGAAGCCTCATACCGCGAAATTATATCAAGTGCCTCTTTAGTTCCATCACACATATCTGCGCCTTTGCATCCATGAAAATGAATGTCAACAAGTCCTGGAATCATCTTAAGTCCTGTAGCATCTACAACTTCATCGCCAACATAATTATGTACATCCAGCACTTTGGTGAATGTACCGTTATCTACAACGACATCTCCCTTAACAAATACATTGTCCTTTGTATAAACATCAGCATTCTTTATAATCATATGTTCTCAACCTTCTATCCACCAAGTTAATATGCTTTAATAAATCTTACTAAGAGCTGCTTCATCTGCTACCAGTGTTACATCATTATGCAGCTGCAGAACTGATGCAGGAACATATGGTGTAATATGTCCAAAAAAGGCTTCTTTCACAATCTGTGCTTTATCTTCCCCACTTGCAATAACCAGAATCTTCTTTGCCTGCATTATTGTCTTGATTCCCATTGTGTATGCCTGTCTTGGAACGTCTTCTGCTGATTCAAAAAATCTCTTGTTAGCTTCTATTGTAGATTCTGTTAAATCAACACAATGAACCTGTTTTTCAAATGAATCTGATGGTTCATTAAATCCTATGTGTCCATTATGGCCTATTCCTAGAAGTTGTAAATCAATACCTCCAAGAGACTTAATCAGTTCAGAATATCTGTTACATTCTTTTTCCGAATCCTGCTCCATTCCATTAGGAATATGAGTATTCTCAACTGATATATTCACATTATCAAATAAATTCTTATGCATAAAATAATAATAACTTTGATCATTGTCCTGACTGAGTCCCTTATACTCATCAAGATTAACAGTCTTAACTGCTGAAAAATCCAAGTCTCCTTTTTTATACCATTCTACTAACTGCTTATATAACCCAACTGGCGTTGAACCAGTCGCAAGTCCAAGTACACATTCCGGCTTCATAATAATCTGTGCTGATATAATATTAGCTGCCTTTCTACTCATATCAGCATAATCTTTTGCTTTGTATATTTTCATCACTTATCACTCCATTTCACATATTCTACTACGAACACCAAGTACCATAGATGGCGATACACTAAGCTCATCTATACCCATCTTAATAAATCTCTCTGTAAGAGTGGTATCTGCTCCAAGTTCTCCGCAGATTCCTACCCATTTGCCATGCTTATGTGCTCCCTGTATGGTCATCTCAATCATCCTAAGAACTGCCTCATGATGCGGATTATAAAATCTGTCCAGTCTGTTATTCTGCCTGTCAATTGCAAGTGTATACTGTGTAAGGTCATTAGTACCTATACTAAAGAAATCTACAAGCTCTGCAAGTTCCTCACTTAGCATAACTGCCGCTGGTGTCTCTATCATAATTCCCTGCTCTGGAATCTCATATGGAATATTCTCATTCTCCAGTTCCTCTGCCACCTCAGCAACAATCTTCTTAATACTTACAACTTCTTCCACAGAAATAATCATTGGATACATTATAGATAAATTACCATATTTAGCAGCTCTTAATAATGCTCTCAACTGTGTTTTGAATATATCCGGCTGCTCCAGACATATTCTTATGGCACGATAACCCAACGCAGGATTATCTTCCTTGCCAAGTCCAAGATAATCTGCTTTTTTATCTGCCCCAATATCAAGTGTACGAATAACTACTTTTTTATCAGCCATCATCTGTAATACCTGACGATATGCATTAAACTGTTCTGTTTCGTCCGGAAGTTCATCTCTTCCAAGATACAGAAACTCACTTCTGAATAATCCTATTCCTTCAGCATCATTTTCTAATACATAAGCAACATCAGATACATTTCCAATGTTCGCATAAAGGTTAATCTTTCTGCCACTCTTTGTGACTGACTCTCTTCCTTTATAATTAGCAAGCAGCTTTTTCTGTTCCTGTTCCTTCTGCTGGGCTTCCTTAGCCTGTGCTATCTGATTCTCATCCGGATTCAGGTAGAAAATTCCATTCTGACCATCTACAATTGCATTAACTCCATTGGGTAAGGATTCTAACTCAATTGGTACACCAATTAATGCTGGAATATTCATCATTCTTGCAAGAATTGCTGTATGGGAATTAGCCGAACCATGTACGAGCACAAATGCTAAAATCTTATTCTTATCCATCTGTACAGTTTCACTCGGTGTCAAATCATCTGCCACAATAATTGATGGCTCTGTGTTTTCCCAGTCAGGCTGCTCTTCACCGCTCAAATTGCTCACCAGACGATTAGATATATCCTTTACATCCGCTGAACGTGCCCTCATGTAATCGTCATCCATATTAGCAAACATGTCAGCAAAATTATCTCCTGTTATTGACACCGCATATTCTGCATTAACATTCTCATTGCATATCATATTATGAATGGCATCCTGATAATCTTCATCTTCAAGCATTATCTGATGCACTTCAAATATCTCTGCATTAACTTTACCAACCTCCTTTAATGCTTTATCATACAGCCTGGCAAGCTGTTGAAGCGTCTTTTCTTTAGCTTTGTCCAGACGCTTTAATTCTTCATCAACATTCTCAACATGTACACGCTTAATCAGACTTTCACTTTTCTTTAGAACATTAACTGGTCCGATGGCAGTACCCTTATATACTGATTTTCCAATATATTTCTCCATATTCTACCCTCTCAGATTCTAATAATAAACATTCCCCAGATATACAAATATTTATTATATTAACTAAAATGTACTA
>OHIR01001280.1_pt1 | contig 11648 bp, 8 predicted proteins | sample 1568301 | NCBI WGS metagenome assembly OHIR01 (sample SAMEA3879539, study PRJEB24766) | human gut metagenome | biome: human-associated habitat; feature: feces | place: USA | collected 1985/1987
TTCTCTCAGCACATCTTCATTGTAGCTTAGGTTTGGGCATCTGTATAGCTCACTGTACCAGCAAGCAGTGCAGACGTATATACATCTGCCTATTTTGCGTTGCAAAATGCTTGTTGGGGAGTGCCCCAAACCCCTTTGCTCTGCATTGTTTCAATGCAGGCTGCGCATCCCTGCGGGACGCTTTTTACCCGGTGATGTGCTCCGGGTCATTGAGGACTTGCATCAGATGGGATGCCGCTTCATCTAAATATTCGTATTTATCTTTTTCTGGAATAGCCGATTTCATAAGCGGAACATCCCACTCCTGCATACATTCAGCAAGCTGCTGTTGTGCGTGCTGTGCAGCCGCCTTTCGCACCTCTGGGGTGACATCCGAATCCAGAACGTAAGCAACCGTAAACTTGCCGCTGCAATCTTCAGTAAGCTGCACCATCGAATCGTGTTCTTCCCAGAAGTAACAGAACCAGACGCGGCCACCGATACCCTCCATGCCGGAGCGCAGTTCTTCCTCATCGCTCCACTGCGGAACGGCAGCAAGAATGTCCTGCAAGTCGGTGTAGGCTTGCTGCTCTGCCGGGGTCACTTTTTTGCAGCGGTATTCGTGTTCAATGTTCCGCTGCCAGTACAGAGCCAGCTTGCCTTGCTTGGCACGGTCGATTCCATCGTTGATGTCGGAAAGGATACTATATCGCGGTTCTCGCATCTTGTTCACCTCGAAATCAATTCTTTGGGAATGAATGCATTCTATAAGAAATATTATAGCCTAAAGAATTGCAAAAGAAAAGCGCACCAGCCAAAATTAAGCTGGTGCGCCAGAGTTGCCGCAGGATTATTCTTCTTTGGTGAGGTAAGGCAGATTGGTAATATAGGTGTCCAGAAGGTCAAGTGCCACTTTCTTCTGCATAGGGGTCAGTCCTTCAAGCCGCTTGCTGATTTCATCATCGGTCACATGAGATGCACTTGGAACCAGATCGCACAAAAGTTCGTCTGCTGAAATATTCAGGGCATTCAAGATTTTGACAATGGTTGCAAGCCCCGGTTCCTTTAGTCCGCGCTCCACCATCCCGATATAGTTGGCAGAAAGGTCTGCTTTTTCTGCTACTTGCTCCAACGTCAAATGATGTTTCAAACGCTGTTCCCGTAATCGCTGTCCAAATAATTTTTTCATAGAGCAACCTCATCCTATCGAGTTGTTTACACTCTTTAGAATACCTGTTGCCGTTCCTCGTATACACAATCGAAAGAAACAGTGCATCACCATAGGGATTATAAGACAAAAAAAGACTGCCGGGAACCGACACGATCGTCAGCTCCGGCAGTCCAGCATTAACGCACCTGTTCTGTTTCGTGCATCTGCTTTTCTTCTGAAAAGAACCGTTCCACATTTTTCTGTGCGCGAACCAGTTCCTGCATTTCTTCTTTGGCTTTGCGATACTCCGGGTACGCTATTTTCTTTTGGGAGAGCAGTTCGGAATATTCTACGTTCAAATCTTTTACCTTGGGCAACTTTTTTAGGTCCGCTTCGTCAAAGGCGGCTTTCGCAGCCTTGTGCAGTTCGATCTCTTCCCGGTGTGCTTCCAGAAACTTTTTGCTGTATCCGGCCTTGCGATAGGCGGCGTACGCATCGCGGGTCTTTGCGTAATTGACTATGTGCGCCCGCAGGACAGCGATTTCCCCCATGCGCTTCTCTGCCGCTTTGATGGAATCGCCCAGCGTGTGATACCGTTCTGTTGCCGCCGCTGCACGTTCCCGCAGTTCATCCGCACTGTCAATTTTCTTTTCCTGCAAGTAGAGCAGTGTCTTGGACATTTCTTTCAGGTTAAACTTTGTTGCCCATTTTTTATATCCACTGGTTTTGCCCTCGGCCATTTTCGTGGGAATATCCACCAGCAGGCCAAACTTCTTTTCGGGCAAGGGCTGTTTGGGGTGCGGCTGGTGTTCAGCCTTGCCATCCAACACCGTTTTGATTTCTTCCTCGGTGTATCCGGCTCCCAATGTGCGAAATCGGATAAATCGCCGCTGCCCTTTGCCTTTCACCGAGGGATGCTTGCCACGCTTCACCTCATAGCCCTGCTGTTCCAGCGCATCCAGAAATGCAGCAAAATCTTTGAGCTTATCGTGCAACAAAATGTTGTCGATCACAGTGCAGAGCTTGTCACGGTTGCTTTCTTTGGGCGGGTATAGGATGCGTTTCTGCCGCTCCCGATAGGGCTTTTTCTGAATAACGGAAAGCTGGTGTTCCAGGCAAATCAGGTCGCTCAGCCGTTGCACAGCAAGCGCGGAAAAGTAAAAATCCCGAAATTTCCGTGTACCATCTAACGCAGTGGAATTATAAATAATATGATTGTGGATATGCGCACGGTCAGTATGGGTGGCGACGATAAAGGCGTGTTTTCCTTTCAAAAATCGCTCGGCAAATTCATAGCCAATCTTGTTAGCTTCTTCGGGTGTCACTTCTCCCGGCCTGAAAGACTGCCGTACCTGATAGGCAATCACATCGCTTTTTTGCCTGCGCCCGGTGGTCTGTTCATAAAGTCGCTTTGTCAGCATAAATTCTTCGTCTACTGTCAATGGACTGCACTGATAGCTGCTGACAAGTTCACCCTGCTCGGTTTTGTCTGGGTTTTGGATATAGCTGGTGTGGTTATTCAGACAGGCGGCAATGGACTTCCCCTTATTTTTGCGCATGGCAATCAACCGTGTTGCAGCCAGTTCCATCACCTCCTACAAAAAAAATGCCGCACAACGGCGGCACTCTTACTTGAAAAGTTTTTCATAATCGGCAGCTCCGGCGAGGTACATGGTTTCTAACCGGAAACTCTCTAATTCATTACCAACAGCATCCAAATCAAGATAGCGTTTCCACGCTTCTTCGCTTATAAGCGAGCGCAAAGCGTCTTGAGAAGCAATCTTCTTCTGAAGCAGTTCATGATATTGTTTATTATCCGCAAGCTGTTCATACACAATGTCTTTCGGATTATTTCGATAATAGTCGGTCATTACGTCTTTATTCATTTGAACCTCCTAGTCCGGCCAGCCAGCCGCTGAACCTCTCGGCAGCATCTACAACAGCGGTTCCGGCAAAGACCAGAACAAAGCATCCGAACTCAGCCACCAGCAGGATCAGAAACTGCATCCACTCGCCCCGGAACAGCGTAAAAAGCCCGCAGCCGAAAATATAGAGCATCGGCAGCGCAAGAATAAAAGCCGATAAGCTGAGCGTCCATTTCAGCATCAGAGTCACAAAAGCCGCAAACAGGTAGATAGGGAAAAGCATAATTCTAAATACGATCCTCATCAGTAGCACCACCTTTCTATTTCTGGCTTTAATATACAGGAGCATGGGCACCGTGTCAATGATGCAGCCTCATTATGTAGCCCCACAGCCGAAGCCGTGGGGAAAAGTCAGAGATCAGCCAGCCGGGAAAGAATCTGCTTGCCAATGTCGATTAGCTCGTCCAACCGGGTGCGCAAATCCTCTACGTCAGCAGCGTAAACCTGACCGCACTCGTTGGCGCGTTTGGCATATTGGTTCAAGTTCGTACTGCACATTTGCAAGAGGTATGCCATGCGGCGCAATTCCTGCAAATCAAGATGCAGGCAATAGCCATCCAGAGCCATTTTACGGATATATGCGCTTAGACTACGGATGCCCATGCCCAACATCTTTTCATAAATGCGGTTTTTTTCTGATTTTGTGATGCGCAGGATAAGAATTTCATCTCGTTTTTCCCTCATCGTGCATCACCATCCTTGTCCAGAAAACTTTTGAACGGCTTAACGGTTTCTGCCTTGTCCGCCTTTTCTTCCAGTGCTGCCAGCACCGAGGGGCGGCGAGGTTCGTCCTCCTGTTCTTCCTCATCCTGTTCCGGCTCGTGACCTTTTTCATCCATATCCAACTGTGCGTTCAGCTCCGCAAGCCGAGCCGACTTTTCAGCCAGTTCTTCTTCCTGTGGGAACGGCTTTTCCACTTCGATTTGCGCCGCTTCTTGCTGTTGTTTCAGGGTAGCCAGTTCGTTTTCGGCAGAAGTGATTCGTTCCGGGAAATTGTTCAGCGAATTATCCAGCCGGATGATGCAGCCAAGAGGGTCTTTGCCCAGTGCTACCGAGTATTTCCGCTGGCCTTTCAAAAGAGCCTGATACTCGCTGTGATAGGTGTCGAAGCGCAGGGACAGTTCAAAGCCGCGATAACTGCCGATCACTTTTTCCTCACTATTGGGAAGTTCGGAGCAAGCGAGGAGAAGTCGTTCGCCAGCAGTCTTTTTCTCATCATAGGTCACGCCCTTGATGGTAATGCCACAGAAGCCCTCTTTCTCCTGCGGATGGGCGGCGGCAAGTTCGGCATCCGCTTTCACCCCGGCAATATAGGCATTCGTTTCCTGAATGTCAGCCGGGAATTTTGTGAGCAGCTTATCTTCCAGACGGAACTTCTGGCTTTGGTGGTCGGCTTTCAGCACTTTCAGTTTCGCCACCTGCACATCCAAATCCATCTTTTCCTTGATGAGCGGATTTCCAGCACACAATGCCTTGATCTCTGCATAAGACAAAGCCTGTTCGTCCACATCATCGCAAGAGCGTACCGGAGATTTTGAAGTCATGATTTGGCTGATGAATCGCTGTTTATTCTCCAAAGTTTGGAACAAGTAGCTGTCAAAAGTTCCCTCTGTGACGTAGTTGAACACCTTGACTTCCTTATTCATATTGCCCTGCCGGATAATGCGTCCGTTGCGCTGGGTCATGTCGCTGGGCTTCCAGCCGACATCCAAGTGATGCACCGCCGCAAGCCGCTGCTGGACGTTCGTTCCGGCTCCCATTTTTGCGGTGCTGCCGAGCAGAATCCGCACATCGCCGGAGCGCACTTTGGAGAACAATGCGGCCTTTTTTGCTTCGGTGTCGGCATTGTGGATGAACTCAACTTCACTTTCCGGCACCCCGGCGGCGACCAATTTCTTGCGAATATCATCGTAGACATTAAAGTTGCCATCGTTCTTTGGTGTTGAGAGGTCGCAGAACAGAAGCTGCGTCAGCTTTTGCTCCTTGCCATCCGCCCAGATTTGCAGCACGTTCCGAACACAGGTGTTCAGCTTGCTGTTGGGGTCGTCCGGCAGGATGGGGTTCATCAGGCGAACATCCAGACCGATCTTTCGGCCATCGTTGGTGACGCACAGCATATTGTCCTCGGACGCATCCACCGTGCCGGAGTGGATTTTCGCAGCGCGTCTGCTCAGCTCCTGCACCATTTCTTTCTGAATCTCGGACGGTTTCGCTACCACGGTTTCAAACTTTGCATCCGGCACCGGCAGATGAAGCTGATCGCTGGTTTTAATGTCGGCAACCTCTTTGAACATCGACATCAGTTCCGGGAGGTTGAAAAACTTCGCAAATCGAGTGCGCGCACGATAGCCCGTACCCTCCGGGGCAAGTTCAATGGCGGTGGTGGTTTCACCAAAAGTAGATGCCCAGCAGTCGAAGTGTGTCAGCCCTTTTTGCTGGAGTGTGCCATATTGCAGATAGCGCATGACCGTGTACAGCTCCGACATGGAGTTGCTCACGGGCGTTCCCGTAGCAAACACCACGCCGCGCCCACCTGTGATCTCATCCAAGTAGCGGCACTTTCCGAACATATCGCTCGATTTTTGCGCTTCACTTGTAGACAAACCAGCGACATTGCGCATTTTTGTCGTGAGGAAAAGGTTCTTGTAAAAATGGCTCTCATCCACAAAAAGCCTATCCACGCCCAACTGCTCAAAGGTGATAACATCATCCTTTCTCGCATCGGAGCGTAGCTTTTCCAGCTTGATTTCCAGCGTTTTGCGTGTCTTTTCCATCTGCTTGATGCTGAAATTTTCACCAGCAGTGGCTTTCAGTTCGTTGATGGCGGCAAGCGTTTCATCAATCTGCTCCTGAATAATGCGTTCTTGCCGCTCATAGGACAACGGGATGCGCTCAAACTGTGAATGACCGATGATGACCGCATCGTAGTCCCCAGTCGCAATTCTAGCACAGAATTTTTTGCGGTTGGCGGTTTCAAAGTCCTTTTTTCGAGCTACCAGCAGCTTGGCATTGGGGTATAGGTGCAAAAACTCTGTCGCCCATTGCTCCGTCAGATGATTTGGCACCACAAAAAGACTTTTCTGACACAGCCCCAGCCGTTTGGCTTCCATTGCGGATGCTGCCATCTCAAACGTCTTTCCGGCTCCCACTTCGTGTGCAAGCAGCGTATTACCACCATAAAGCACATGAGCGATGGCGTTACGCTGGTGTTCCCGGAGCGAAATTTCCGGGTTCATACCGACAAAGTGGATGTGGGAACCATCGTATTCGCGCGGTCTGTTGCTGTTGAACAGTTCATTGTACTGCTTCACCAGTGCAATGCGCCGCTGGGGGTCTTGCCAGATCCAGTTGGCGAAAGCATCTTTGATTACCTGCTGTTTCTGCTGCGCCAGCATGGTGTCCGTTTTGTTCAGGACGCGCTTCGGTCTGCCTTCTTCATCTTCAATGGCATCATAGATGCGCACATCTTTCAAGTTGAGCGTATCTTCCAGAATCTTGTAGGCATTGGCGCGGGATGTGCCATAGGTTTCGGTGGAGGTAATGTCGCCTCTGCCCATAGCCGACTTGCCCTCAATGCGCCATTCTGCGGTATAGGGAGAATATCTCACTTTAACTGCATGACGCAGATAGTAGGGAATCTGGAAAGTTTCTGCCATAAACTTTTGGATGATCTCCGGCGCAAGCCATGTTGCACCCAGACGTACATCAATCTCAGATGCTTCAAGGTCTTTCGGCTGCGCCTTTTCCAATGCGGTGACGTTGACTGCAAACTCCGGGTTGGTTTCGGCGGCAAGCTGTGCCATGCGCAGTTTTGCCCGGACATTGCCGGACAAGTATTCATCCGCCATTTGCCAGCCCGCTTCTGGGTCAGTAGGGTCTGTGCCGGGGTCTTTGAAAAGTACGCCGGATAGTTCGCTGGTGATTCGCTCATAGTCGCCGGGAGTGCCGAGCAGCTCTGCCATATAGGGCAAATCCACCCGGCCACGCTCTCCGATGGAAATTGCAAGTGCTTCCGTGGGAGTGTCCACGCTGGTGACAATACGTTCCGGGCGAATGGTGCGTTTGGTGAACATCGCCGCCTTGCTTTTGAGTTGCCCCTGATCGTCCAGATTTTCCAGAGAACACAGCAGATAGTAAGAAGAATCCTGCTCAAATAATCTGCCGTTTTTGCGGTCATTCAGCAAGCCGTATTTTGCAGAAAAGGCATCGTAGGCGGCATTCAGCTTTTCCTGCGTAGCCTGAATGTCGGCATCTGGGTAGTCGTTTAGCTGCTGGTCAATCAACTCATTGACGATTTGCCGCAGCTCCACCATCCCGGTCACACGGCCTTTGGCGGTGTCGGAAAGCTCCACCTGTGTCATAACAGAATTTTCGCGGTAATACACTTCACCGTCAACCACGGTGTAGGAGAAGTTCTTCACATCCGGGTCAGCAGGGAGAATGTGTCGCTCATTTTCTGCATCCGCAATATCTGGTGTTTCGACCTCAACTTCCGTGTACAGTCCCTCAATATGCTGGATAGCTTCGGCAAGCTGGTCTGCCAGCACTGCACCCTCAATGGGGCGCACGGTGCATTCCTCACGGCCATACTGGGTGCTTTCGGTGGTCAGTTCGCCCAGCACCATCTCCGGGTGGTCTACAAAATAGCTGTTGATGGTAAAGCCATCTTCCGTTTTGCCGAGCTGTATCCAGTCCGGCTCATGGTCGATGGGGCGGTCACGCTTCTGCAGGAAGATAATGTCGCTGACAACATCCGTACCAGCGTTGGCACGGAAAGCGTTGTTGGGTAGACGAATGGCCCCCAGCAAATCGGCTCGTTCTGCCATGTGCTTGCGGGCAGAAGAATCTTTACTGTCCAGCGTGTAACGACTGGTAACAAACGCCACCACGCCGCCCGGCCGCACCTGGTCGATGGCTTTCGCAAAGAAATAATTGTGGATGCTGAAGTTCAGCTTGTTATACGATTTGTCGTTGACTTTGTAATTGCCAAACGGTACGTTGCCGACCGCTAAATCGTAGAAATCCCGCCTATCCGTGGTTTCAAATCCGGCCACTTTGATGTTGGCCTCCGGGTACAGCTTTTGGGCAATCCGGCCCGTGATACTGTCCAGTTCCACACCGTACAGGCGGCTGTCTGCCATGCTCTCGGGCAGCATTCCAAAGAAGTTGCCTACGCCCATACTAGGTTCCAGAATGTTACCGCTGCGGAAACCCATGCGCTCCACAGTAACGTAAATACTACGGATTACGGTGGGGCTGGTGTAGTGGGCATTCAGCACGGAGCTGCGGGCTGCGGCATACTCGTCCTCGGAGAGCAGCCCTTTCAGTTCCGTGTACTCTTTTGACCAGTTGCTCTTATCCGGGTCAAAGGCATCCGGCAGACCACCCCAGCCCACATACTGCGAAAGCACTTCCTGTTCCTCGGCGGTGGCTCCACGGTGTTCCTGTTCCAACTGAAACAGGGTGCGGATAGCTGCAATATTCCGGGCATACTTCTGCTTTGCGCCGCCCTCGCCCAGATGGTCGTCCGTGATGTGGAAGTTCCCGGCAGGCTCCGGCGCAGGTTCGGCATTCAGGGCTTCATCCAAGGCAGCGGCATCCGGGAAGGTCTGCCATTCGCCGTTGACCTCCCCAGAGATAGGCAGCTTGTCCGGTGATTCATCAGACGTAGGCTCATCCCGTCGCAGACTGTCCTCGAACTGCTGTTTGTTCAGCACCTCGTTGCTCCACGAATAGCCCTGCGCACTGGTGTCGATGCGAACATCCGTTTCGCCCACATAGCCGATTGTTCCTTCGATGGTTCGGGTAGGAAGGTCAACGATAGCATTGTCACCGACCTTGTAATCGGGCAGGGGGTGTCCCATCATATCCTGCTCCTCGTACAACTCCCGGACAAGAGCCAGCGGCTCTTCCCGGAAAATTGGCATCCGCAGGTCGGCCAGTGCCATATCCTGCAAGGAAACCTTGCCCTTATCAAAATCCACTCCGTCAATCCGAAATTTCCGGCCATCCATATTGATGATGGAGCCGATGGGCAGATAGTCCTCTTTGTGCAGATGTTTAGTCTGGTGATGAGTCCCATCTTCGTTCAATCCGGCAAGGTAAACATCATTGCCCGCAGACCACAATTCTTTTGACTTTCTTACCCATAAGCTAGGTGGAAAGCCTGTGACCTGAACTTCGCCCAGTGCTGTTTCTCTCGTAAACAAAGCACTGTTGAGAACTTTTGCGACCTTGGCAGCATCTTCTCCATAGAACATAAAATTGCCGCCAGCTTCAAATCCAACCAGAGTATCCGGGTGCTGCGCCTTTAATGCAGTGTATTCGGCTGCACTGGCGGCGTTCAGTTCAAGGGGAAAGTCGATGGCTCTTCTTTCTTTGTCCGACAGGTAGCGGTCAGACTGAATCATCAGGTCAATATATTTTTCGACCCGATCCCAGCGGAGAAGCACTTTCTGATGGTCGGGATAATGCTCAAACGTCAGACCCTTGCTGTCATGGTCAAGCCAACCACTGCTTCCGTCCAGATAAGTGTGTGAAGAACCGCCGGGGCCATACGGTGCATATTCGTTGGCAAGAGCTTTTGCCCGGAGTTTTCGGTCAGGCTGCAACTGATAAATTTTCCATATCCGAAGTTTGCTGCCTTCAACATTGGAACCTCTCCGCAGCGCATTTTCAATCTCGGCCTGAGACAAAACAAAAGCGGAGGGCGATTTTTCGCTCTCCGCTTGGTCGATGGATTCAATTTGTTCGGCTTCGGTGGGAATAGCCACATCGAAGAAACTTAGCTGTAAATCAGCTCGTTCATCACCAGTTCCTCGGCCTGTGCTTTCAGGCTGTTCATGTGCTGCACCCACTCCATCTGATGCCGCTCTTTGTTCGGAGCCGGGTTCTGCTTCAGCAGTTCCTGCATGGTCTGCTGCATCCGGCTCTCTGCCGTCTGTTCCACTTCCAACAGGTGCGGATGCAGAGTCCCCGACAGGAGCATCGAATTGTACAGCACCGGGCGATGCTTCATCAGGTAAGTCCGGCGCAGTCTGCCGTATTTGCCCAGTGCTTTCTCCTGCTGGGGCAGGGTCAGGTTCGGGAGCTGGTAGTCCCCGACGGTCGAGTAGGTCACGTTCCTGCTGTTCATATTCATACTGGCTCCTTTCTACATTGCGGCGGCGGATTGTCGTTTTTACGGTTCGTTCGATGTTGCGCAGCACATCCCGGCTGCATTCGCTGACTGCGGTGCCCAGCGCATACACGGCGGCAGGCGTGGAAAAAGAGAAGATGGCCTGAAAATCGTCACGGTCAAAATGACCGTCCGGCTCAAGGCCGCAGCGTTCCAGAACCGTATACAGGATGCTGATTGCGGCGGCAGATTTGAACTGGAACTCCTGTCCGGCTTCATCATAATCCATCAGGAACGAGCCGTCAACGATGTCGAGAATGTCACCGCTGTTGTTATCCCAATAGGAATCCACCAGCTTGCCGCAAATGTCCGCGATCTGCTGGGTGATTCGTTCATGCCGGACACCGTATTCTCTGGCAAGCATTTCTGACACAGGCTGAACCAGATCAGGGCCGAGCTGCCACACCTCAGGGTCACGAGAATTGCGGCGCACCCCGGTATCGCTCACATCAAAGACATAGTGCAGACGTGGGACACTGCTGGACTGGTCTAACAGGGCGATGCCCTTGGAGCCATGCCTGACGTAGCGGTTCATGCGGTTGTTCCAGAGGTCGAAACTGGCACAGGCGGTAGCATCAGGACGCTGGGCGTAGATCATGAGCTGGTCTGCATAGCTGTATTTATACAACCGGGATGCAGTGGTCAGATAGTCCGTCCAGTTTTCCCAATACCGGGTCAGTTCCTTTGCTGTTTGCTGGGCGAGATTAAGATATTCTTGCGTTTTATTTGGCATTGCGTTCCTCCCTTCATGTTTCGTGGAAAACAAAAAAGCGAGCGGCCTTTTCAGGTCACTCGCTTATGGAATCTATGGTATTTTAATCGTATTTTGCGGCGAATTTTTCTGCCATCTCAAGTAGACGGTCAAATGTCTGATTTTCCTCCGGCTGCTCGATCAGTTTTGCAAGCAGGGCGCGGAACACATCGGTGCTGTCCTGTCCCAGTGCCACCGCAACCTTGTCGATGCAGTCGTGCAGTTTCTTGACAGCATCATCGGAGGGCTTGGATTTTGCAAGCAGGTCGGACAGGTAGCTGATGAAAGGATAGGTGGAATCATCGTTGATGATTTCGTTGGTTTCCTCAATGATCTTCTTGTTATCTTCGGGGGTCATATCGCCCTTTTCTTCCCATATATCACGAGAAGAAGTTCGGCCTTTCAGAAAAGTGGCAAAGAGCAGGCGGTCAAGGGGAGAGCGTTTTGTGGTGTCCATTGGCAAGCCTCGCTTTCATTTTTATGTATTAAAACTGGTTTTAGTATAGCATGAATCGAAGCATTCTATCAAGACCACTTTCTTGCAGGTTATGAATTTTTTCGGAGCGATGGCTTATGACACTATCCCGGTTGATAATCATCGACAAACTGGGACTTGTCGGGGCAAAGCCCCTCCATCTTGCTACGCAAGACCGTTCTGTCGCTTAA
>OHIR01001284.1_pt1 | contig 11618 bp, 10 predicted proteins | sample 1568301 | NCBI WGS metagenome assembly OHIR01 (sample SAMEA3879539, study PRJEB24766) | human gut metagenome | biome: human-associated habitat; feature: feces | place: USA | collected 1985/1987
CTGACGCACGGTGGTGTGAGAGGACGGCGGTTAGTCACCGCCTCCTACTCGATTGCATTTCATGTTGCCTCAACCAAACATCCGGAACGATCTTCAGGGAAGGCTATCTCTTCTGACGGTAATAACCCTAAATCTGCTGAAAAAGTCAACAAAACTCAGTATAATTCACGGGTCGGATGAAGAAAAATGTGGTATAATTTCCAAAGAGTTTTACAAGGGAGTAATTGACAAGCTATGAAAATGAAACACAACAAATCTCAGAAACGTTTGATAACACAATTGTCACTGTGGCTGGTACTGCTATTGACATTTACCGGCTGTGCGGAAAGCACCGTCACGCCGCAGGATAATACCTATACGATAGAGCAGCCGGCGACGATCCCCTACGAATTGCTGGAAGCATCGGAGACTGCAGCATCGGAACCTGAATCCGGACAGCCACAGGAAAACGCTTCGGATACACAAGAATCGCAGCAGGTCACATCTGCAACAGATGCTTCGACAGGAGAGGGCACGTCAGCATTTTCCATTTGGGAGATTCCGGCATACTCCGGCACGCCTTATACAGAAGTCAATGACAACAAACCTTATTTCACAGAGGCAGATCTGACTACACAGTCCTTCGAGACATACAGCGAGCTGGACAGCCTGGGGCGCTGTGGCGTGGCATATGCCAACGTAGGACAGGACCTGATGCCGACAGAACCGAGAGGGGAGATCGGAGCTGTGAAGCCTACCGGCTGGCATCTGGTGAAATACGATAACGTGGACGGAAAATACCTATACAATCGCTGCCACCTGATCGCTTACATGCTGGCAGCGGAAAACGCCAACCCGCAGAACCTGATCACCGGAACCAGATATCTGAATACACAGGGAATGCTTCCCTTTGAGACGAAAGTCTGCGATTATATCAAAAATACAGGGAATCATGTCCTGTACCGTGTCACACCTATTTTTGACGGTGATAACCTTCTGGCAGATGGAGTCCTCATGGAAGCGTATTCCGTAGAAGATGCCGGAGAGGGAATCCAATTCTGTGTATTTGCCTACAATGTGCAGCCGGGGATCGGTATTGATTATGCTACCGGGGATAACTGGGCAGAGAGCAACGCGGCATCCCAGGAAGCGGCAGCACCCATTGTGATAGAAACACCGACACAACAACCCCAGACAGACACTACGATGCAGATCACACCGGAACCGTCAGTGCCACAGGAATCACAGGAAACTACCTACGTACTGAATACCAACACCATGAAATTCCACTATCCGTCCTGCTCCAGCGTGGATCAGATGAAGGAGAAAAACAAAGAGATATATACCGGCAGCAGAGAAGATGTCATCAATATGGGATATGTTCCCTGCAAGCGGTGTAATCCATAATAATTGCATAATTCATAACGCATAATCCATAACATAGAAAAAGAACCTTCGAGCCAGTCGCGAGGGTTCTTTTCGTTCTCACATAAAAAAGGTAACACATGTATAAGTGTGTTACCTTTTTGCTTTCACAATGTATATCGGTTCTGAAATTAGAAACTTAACCCCAAAATCGAAAATATATTACAAATGTATTAACGTCCATTCACACACATAATTGCAATAATACTTTAACCGTAATTCAGAATAAGATTATTGCTGCTCCTGCAATTGTGCTATTATTAATTCTCTTTCGTCTCCCTGAATCCCTAAAGCATTTAATGCCTCATCCAGATTGAGTTTCATATTATGCATAAGATTTTTTACAGAAACAGATTTTTCTTTTGCTGCATATTCCTTTGCATATTCTTCTGCATATTTTTGTACTGCCTCACACATATTTTCCTGTCCTCCTGTACCTTTAAGATGGCTCACACTGCGAGCTAATTCCGAATAATGCATTTTACTGGGATCTACCTGATGAAAATCTTTCATAAGCCGACCGATTTCATCATCACCCTTATAATTACCATTTACATATATAATATGAGATCCATCGGCAAACGGCTCTTGCAATTCGTTTATATAACGATCCACATGATAAATCGGTAATCCTCTTTCAAATTTATCATGTTTATAGATGAAGATTACATAAGAATCCTTGATCTCTTGAAAATCCTGTCCGGCTTTCAACATTCGAGAGTCAACCATGCTGCTGTGGTATCGGGCACGTTTTACATGTGCTCCCTTCGAATTTGCCTGTACCTCGACATCCATTTCTTCGCCATTTTCGTCCAAAGCATGAACATCAAGGATGATATCGCGGCCACTCACTTTCGGATTCTTTAATTCATCCTGCCCCGTTACACTGGTCACTTTGATATTTCGCCCTAGAACAATTCGCAGTAACAATTCTGTAGCTTCAATATTCTGATCAAAAACCCTGCTCATCAGGTCATCGTCGAATAAAGTAAGATTGCACACAATCTTTTCGATGACCCTCTTATCTTGCGTTACACAATTATTATTTTCTTTTGTTGTCATTGAACCTCCGTTTTCTAAAATAATATTATCACGTTACTAAATTAGGAACAATCTTATATTTGTAAATTTATGCTTATTACAATGATAAGCAAGTATCAGACATCACTCCCATTGCAGTATTTGTTCAGGCAGCTATCCTGTCAGCAAAATAAAAGCTTAATAAATAAGCCTCAAGCGTATAATTTCCCATGCAAAAAACATCATCTTACCGTTTTTTCAGTGAAATCAGTGGTGAAGTACCCGGACAAATCATATTTGAAATAACTAAGAATTGATTTTGATATCAGAAAAATTTCTGTGCAAATACAATAGCATATTCTGCACCTAAATGCAAGTAAAAAAAATCATCGGATAATTTGATAACCTGCGGAGAATGATACTATAAGTAGATACAATATTGGAACCATAACAGGTATAAAAATTCAGGAGGAAAAATCATGAACACAGCACAACCAATTCGAAACCACAAGGATCTGGAAAATTTAAAACGGTATTATCGGGAAGTTCGTCCCAATGCAAGAAATCAGCTTTTGGTTATTCTGGGGTTAAATACGGCGTTACGAATCTCTGATCTGTTGGGATTACGCTGGCGGGATGTTTATTTATTCGAATGGGATAAATATAGTGAGCATATCTGCCTTGTGGAGCAAAAGACCGGAAAGCATTCCAGTATCTATATCAATCAAAACATCGTGCAGATACTTCAGACGTATCAGAGACAGTTAATTGAACAGGGACGCAAACCACTCCCGGAGGATTATCTATTTTCACATTCGAATAAAAGAGAGCCCATCAGCAGAGTGCAGGCATTTCGAATCGTAAAAGCAGCGGCGAATTATTATCAAATCCCCGGGGTTATCTGCTGCCATTCGCTACGAAAGACTTTCGGTTATCAGGCATGGCGGCAGGGAGTCTCTCCGGCACTGCTTGTAAGTATCTATAATCACTCGTCCTATGAAGTAACAAAACGCTATCTGGGAATAGAACAGGAAGACAGGGACAAAATCTTTCAAGAAATTCAAATCTGATGATCTCAAAAAGGTAACACACTTATACATATGTTACTAATCACGATAACTATTTCCAAAACAGCAACGTATAAGGAAATAACAGATTCAAGGAGGAATTGCCATGCTGAGATTATCGGTAAGAGATGAAGAGTTTCTGATGATAGGAGACGATGTAAAAATTGTGTTTTTGGGAAGCAGCGGAGGACAGACACGTATCATGATCGACGCCCCCAAGGATGTAAATATCGTACGAAGCAAGGCTATCGAGAAACGGATCCAGGATCCGGAGCTTCTGGCGACGATCCCGAAGTACTATAAGAATCCGGAAGGCGCAGCCAGGAAGAAAAAATCCAATGTCGTTATTGTGCAGAACAAGTAACAGGGAATAGGTGGAACCAAAGATGCTAACTATGCGGAATCCTAGGGCCGCAGGTAACTCATTAACCACACACCGCAGATAAACGGATGTATCTGCAACACTTTTTACACATGGAGGTAAATTATTATGGTAGTACAACACAACTTAACAGCAATGAACTCTAACAGAATGTTAGGCTTAACCACAGCATCCCAGGCAAAGTCCACCGAGAAGCTGTCTTCCGGATACAAGATCAACCGTGCAGCTGATGACGCAGCAGGCCTGTCCATCAGTGAGAAGATGAGAAAGCAGATCAGAGGTCTGACACAGGCTTCCCTGAACGCACAGGATGGTATCAGCGCAGTACAGACCGCTGAAGGCGCCCTGAACGAAGTTCAGGATATGCTGCAGAGAATGAACGAGCTGGCTGTAAAGGCAGCTAACGGAACTATGTCTGAGAATGACAGAACTTATATCCAGAATGAAGTAGATCAGCTGACCACTGAAATTGATCGTGTTGCTGAGACCACCAAGTTCAATGAGACCTATCTGTTGAAGGGTGATACCGGAGCAGCTAAGGATACAAATTTCCAGTATAAAGAGGCAGACGTTACCACACAGGATCTTTTCTATGTAAAGGATGGCAAGGTTCAGACTCTGGCAAAAGGTTCCTACAAAGACAAGGTTGATATTGCAACTTATGATTACTATACCAGTAAAGATGGTGTGCAGGTCGGACAGAAGATTGCGACAGCTGATCATGATACCTATGCAGATACTGCAAAAGTAAATGTTATTACTGATGATGTATACACCAAAGACGGTGAGGGAAACTTTGTGTCTGCAAAGGGTACTGAAAAGGATGCAACGGGTAAGGTGAAATATTATACACTTACTAAAGGTCAAGATGGTCTTTATGAAGCTGCGGAAAAGGCAAATCCTACCACAACTCAGTATGATAAAGTAAAGACTGGAGTAACTGTTTATGATAAGGATGGTAATGCATTTGCGGCAGGTGCTTTGGTAGATGATATTACAAAATACTATGCAAGTATTAAAAAAGGAATACTGGCAGGCGACAAGGTTGCAGACGTTGCAACTGTATCTACTAAGGGAATTACTCAATTTACAGACAAGGATGGCAATAAAATTGCAGCAAACGGATTAAGTAATTACATTGATAATGATGGAAAACTCAAGGCAAATTCAGGACTTTATATTAATGGTCAGGCTGCAACTCAGGATGATGTAGAAAAACTGGTAGATACTAATAAGAAGTATGATGCCGGAGCATTAACTTTGAAGCTTCATGTTGGTGCAGATGCAACAGATAACAATCAGATTTCTGTAGATATTGATGCGATGAGCGCAGAAAGACTTGGTGTTCAGAATTTGAAAGTTGATGGCGCAGATGATACTAATGCCAAGAATGCGGTTGAAACAATCAAGGAAGCTATTCAGAAGGTATCCACCCAGCGTTCCGCACTTGGTGCAGTACAGAACCGTCTGGAGCACACCATCAACAACCTGGATAACGTAGTAGAGAATACCACCAGTGCAGAAAGCCAGATCCGTGATACCGATATGGCTACTGAGATGGTTAAGTACTCCAACAACAACATCCTGGCTCAGGCAGGACAGGCTATGCTGGCACAGGCTAACCAGTCCAATCAGGGTGTACTGTCTCTGTTACAGTAATCTTAACCACAGATCTGTCACAAATAGAATTACAATTAGTTGTGTAAAAACTAACATAAAAGGTTCCGCCGGATTTCTCCGGCGGGACCTTTTTGCCCTAAATAATCTGAAAATATCAGTAATTTGGCCTTTGGTAAAAATATACAAAAATCTATTCTGCAAAAATAGCCAATTTCGATACCTCAAATTTTGGATGCCCATTCCGCAGAAATTCATAGGAAAACGCCCTACGATACTTTATAATAAATATAGGTGTTGCCAAAACGGTAAGCGGTTCGCCTTTCGCCGGAATGGAAACATTTTGAGAACTTCCAGTATTATCGGAGGTGATACGAATAGGAAATTTAACGAAAGGTACATAAATGATAGAAACGAAAGCATTAAAAAGCAACCGCCCCTGCCAAGGAATAGGTCGCTTTTATAGAAACCATTAACTGAGGCGAACCGTTGCTGTACAGTAGTACTCTTTTTGGGTCTTTATGTTATCGCAATGGCATATTTGCGTCAACCGTTTTCGTATACTTGCAAACATTCTGCAAATGCTATAGACTAAGACTAGTTTCTATATCTATTTGAATCAGAACAAAGGAGTATATGTTATGTGTACAGCGGCAACTTATAGATCACAGGATTTTTATTTCGGCAGAACTTTTGATTATGAATTTAACTATGGGGAAGAGGTAACGGTAACACCACGCAATTATCCTTTTCCGCTACGGCATCAGAATGCCCTGACGGAGCATTATGCCATGATCGGCATTGCTCATATGGCAGGGGATTATCCTTTGTACTATGATGCAGTGAATGAGAAAGGACTCGGCATGGCGGGACTGAATTTCCCGGGAAATGCAGTATACAGCAAAGTGCAGACAGGTAAGGACAACATCGCCCAGTTTGAGTTCATCCCCTGGATTCTGGGGCAGTGTGCCAATGTGCAGGAAGCCAGAGTATTGTTATCCCATATCAATCTGGTGGATACGCCCTTTAATGAAAAATATCCGGTTTCTCCACTGCACTGGATTCTGGCAGACAAGGAAGAGGCCATTACGATCGAGTCTGTGCAGGAGGGACTGAAGATCTATGACAACCCGGTGGGAGTATTGACGAACAATCCCCCGTTTCCAATCCAGATGTTTCGTTTGAACGATTATATGTCCCTGTCCTCCGAATCACCGACAAACCGTTTTTCCGCAGATCTGAAGCTGAAGCCGTACAGCAGAGGCATGGGAGCCATGGGACTGCCCGGGGATCTGTCTTCTGCATCCCGTTTTGTACGGGTGGCATTCACGAAGATGAATTCCCTGTCCGGATTGTCTGAGTCGGAGAGCGTCAGCCAGTTTTTCCATATTCTGGGGAGCGTGGATCAGACCAGAGGATGCTGTCAGCTGGACAAAGGGGAGTATGAGATCACTATCTACACTTCCTGCTGCAATGCAGACAGAGGAATTTACTATTATACGACCTATGAAAATCATCAGATTACTGCAGTAGATATGTACCGGGAGAATCTGGACAGTGATCGTCCTGTCCATTACCCGCTGGTACAGGGAGAACATATTTTATTGCAGAATGCTGCAGCAGGAAGCGCGGAGGAAAACCAGTAATGGATGTACAGAAAGAACAGGAACAGCAAAACCGGACGGATCATGTAGTGTCCGGATTTGCATTCTATTCAGAGAAAGATGCCAGACTGGCAGAGCAGGAGAGACAGAAGATTGCTTATCTGGATAAGCGGATCGATCGGACAAATCTGGAGTCCGTACTGGTTATTTATAAAAAAGCATTGGATGACAGGGTGTTCCGCACTCCGGTAGGTTTGGAATACCTCAGGGAATTGCAGGGAGAACTGAAAGCAGAGCAGGATCTGTTGGGAGAAGAGATTCCGCCTATCCCTCTGTGGACGAACTTTGCGGACACCAGGGAAAAAACGTCTCCTGCCAGAAGAAGAATCAAACCGGCACCGGAAGAAAATAAAAATACGACGTTCCGGCTGTCTCTTATTATGAATATTGTGATGGTCATTGCAATTATTGCAATGTTTATCATCACGCTGAATTCCGATCAGCCCAATGTCCTGAATTATGAAAGAAATCTGCAGAACAAATATGCCACCTGGGAGCAGGAACTGACCCAGAGGGAGCAGACGGTACGGGAAAAGGAAAGAGAATTACATATAGAGACCGAAGTTTCACAAAATTGACATATTTACACGCTATAGTGTAAGTATTCAGGAAAGCCTCGAAGAGGCGATTTTGCGAATGGGGCTGAATAGTTACTATCTCAAGATAGGAAGGTGAGGGAGCATGGACAGACTGAAAGTATTGGTGGTGGATGATGAGAGCAGAATGCGTAAGCTGGTCCGGGATTTCCTGGTAAAGAGCAATTTTGACGTGCTGGAAGCCGGGGACGGCGAGGAGGCACTGGATATTTTTTATAAAGAAAAAGATATTGCACTGATCATTCTGGATGTGATGATGCCGGGGAAGGATGGCTATGAGGTGTGCCGCACGATCCGACAGGAATCCGCCGTACCGATCATTTTAATTACGGCACGAGGCGAAGACTATGATAAGATCATGGGATTAGACATTGGTGCAGATGATTATATCGTGAAACCGTTTAGCCCGAGTGAGGTTATGGCGAGACTGCGCGCGGTGCTTCGTCGGATAAGCCGTCAGAGTGTGGAGACGCAGTCCGGACAGATCTTACGTGTCAGCAATATGGAAGTGAATTTAGATGAATATACATTTTGCATTGATGGCAAAAAGATTCCAATGACGAAAAAAGAAATTGAAACCATGTGGACGTTAGCAAGTACACCGGGCAAAGTATTTACCAGAGATAATCTGCTTGACAGTTTATGGGGCTACGATTACTACGGAGACAGCCGCACGGTAGATTCGCATATCAAAAGACTGCGTGCGAAACTTGATTCTGTGCCGCATCCGGATTGGACGATCAAGACGATCTGGGGTGTCGGCTACAAGCTAGAGATTGCCGGAGGACAGTAAGACATGAAAGGGCTGCATAAGATCAGACAAAAATGGAATGATTCCAAGCTTGGCAGAAATGATATATCTGTACGCATTTATCTGTCTTTTGTTGTGGTGCTTGCTGTTTCGCTGTTGTTGACCGGGGCAATCTTTAATTATTTATATCAGCGCAATTACACGCGCTCCTACACGGAACTTTTGACCAAACAGGGCAAAAAGATAGCACGCCGGGTGTCCAAGTTTCAGTACAAGAAGAATATCGGACAGTATGAAAAATATTCCGTTTATATTGATGAGATTGAGAGTGCAGAGAACACAGATGTATGGATCCTCAGCAATCATAAGGCGAAAAATGCCTTGAAAGAAGATTTTACGAATGCAGAAATGAACGATGACAATCTGACCGATGAAATGTATGCGGTACTTCGCCAGGCGTTTGGCGGACAGACAGGAGCGTCATCAAGCTATGATAAAGCATATGGTATGATGATCCTTCGTGTGGCGATCCCGGTGCACGATTACAAAACCGATCAGGTGATCGGAGCGGTTATGATGGTTTCTATGATCGACCGCCAGACGATGGGACTACGAGAGGGAAAATATCTGATTTCTCTCAGTGCAGTGGTAGCGGTAGTTATTTCGTATTTGATCGCTTTGATCTTTACAAAATATCTGTCTCTGCCGATCAACAAGATCGGTAAGACGATCCGAAGAATTGCGGGAGGCGATTATTCTCCGGTTGAGAAGTACAGTCACAGCAGGCAGTTATCACAGTTGGAGGAGCAATTAGATGTTCTTGCAGAGCGCTTGACAAAAGCGGAGCAGGAACGTGCGAATTTAGAGCAGGTAAGAAGAGACTTTTTTGCAAATGTTTCTCATGAATTGCGGACACCGATCACAGTAGTGCGCGGATATGCGGAAATGCTTCACGATGATGTGCTTTCGGAGGAGGAAGATGTCCGCGGCGTATATGACCGGATCTTATTAGAGTGTCAGGGGATGGAACGCCTGGTGCAGGATCTGTTTTTACTCTCTAAAATGCAGAATCCGGATTTTCAGATGGACAAAGAACCTGTCAGCTTGGCACAGATCTTTGCGGACGTAATGCGCAGTGCACGCGTGATCGGCGAGGAAAAAGAGATTCATTTTGTGGTTGATATACCGGAAGAGCAGCCGTTTATGATCGAGGGCGATTATGGAAGATTACGGCAAATGTTTTTGATCGTGTTAGATAATGCCGTAAAGTTTTCTGAACGAGGGGGCAAGGTGCACTTGACTCTTGTCAGCCGGGACGGTCTGATCAAGGCACAGATCGCTGATCAGGGCATTGGGATCGCACCGGAAGAGCTGCCATATATTTTTGAAAAGTTTTATAAATCAAAGCTGACACAAAATGAAAAAGGAACCGGGCTTGGACTAATGATCGCTAAGCAGATCATATTACGCCATGGAGGTGACGTTGAGGTGCAGAGTGTGCCGGGAGAAGGTACGACCTTTACCTTTACGTTTATGGAGCTGACTTCGCTGGAAGAATATGAGTAAATTCATTTGACAGTTGTATTTTTCAAGAAAATTGTATATACTTATAGTACCTGGAATGTACGACAACTTCTGATATTTTGAACCTACACTTTTTGAATGGGATTCCTATATATATGAAAGAATGTCATGCCTTCATTGCAGAGGAAGATTGCATTTCATATGCGGTTGCCCACCTAGCTGATCGCTAGGACTCAAAATTCAGGAACCGGCATTTTGGGTATATTTTTTTGTCCAATCTTAAGAACCGTTCGGATCGAATACACATGGAAGATCGCGCGGCAGAAGGTGTGGACAAGTGGAACCGGAAGAAATATACGAAATATTTGGAGGAAGAAAAAGTGGCACAGAAGGGTGATTTATTATCTTTTCGTCCGGACATTAAAGTGTTGGACGCAACAATTCGTGATGGTGGTTTGGTAAATGATTTTTATTTTACAGATGAATTTATCCATAATCTGTACAAAGCAAATGTAAAAGCAGGCGTAGACTATATGGAGTTTGGTTATCGCGCTGATAAAGAGATGTTTGACGTGGATGCTTATGGCCCATGGAAGTTTGCTGAGGATGACAAGATTCGCGAAGTCGTTGGTGATAATGACACCGATCTGAAGATTTCCATTATGGCAGATGTAGGACGCTGCAATTATAAAGAAGATATTCATGACCGCAGCGACAGTCCGGTAGATCTTATCCGTGTGGCAACTTATGTGAATACAATGCCGGCGGCGATCGATATGATCGAAGATGCACACCGCAAAGGGTACGAAACGACTTGTAATATCATGGCGATTTCCAATGCGAAAGAGTCCGACATTAATAAAGCGTTAGAAATGCTTGGTAAATCTTGTGTTGATGGCATTTACATCGTGGACAGTTTTGGTTCACTGTTCCCGGAGCAGATCCGCACTATTTCAGATCAGTATATGGAAGTGGGCGAGAAGTACGGCAAATACATAGGAATGCACGCACATAACAATCAGCAGCTTGCTTTTGCAAATACGATCGAGTCCTGTGCAAGAGGTGTGTCTTATTTGGATGCAACGATGAGCGGAATGGGACGTGGAGCAGGAAACTGCTGCATGGAATTATTGCTTGGATTTTTGAAGAATCCAAAGTACAAGCTTTTCCCGATCATTAAATTCATCGAGCAGAATATTGTGCCATTAAAAGAGCAGGGAGTTGAATGGGGATTTGATATTCCATATCTGTTGACAGGTCATTTGAATCAGCATCCACGTGCAGCAATTGCCGCAATGAAAGAGGGACGCAAGGATTACTCCGGATTTTACAAAGAAATTATTGATAAAGATTGATCCGATTCAAAATAAACGGGTGATCAGGAGTATGTAGGAAAGGAATGTAGGGAAAGTATGGTCGAAGCAATATTTAACACGCCGATCGGAGTGTTTGATTCCGGTTTGGGCGGTGTCAGTGTTTTGCGACAGATGCGTTATTTGATGCCTGCAGAGCAATTCTTATATTATGGGGATTGTGCAAATGCACCATATGGTACAAGGACTGTCGAAGAGGTAAGAGATCTGACGATCAAGC
>OHIR01001288.1_pt1 | contig 11594 bp, 5 predicted proteins | sample 1568301 | NCBI WGS metagenome assembly OHIR01 (sample SAMEA3879539, study PRJEB24766) | human gut metagenome | biome: human-associated habitat; feature: feces | place: USA | collected 1985/1987
TTTATGGGAGTCTTAGGCTTGTTCCTCTTAGGCTCTTGCAACAGTAAATCGGGTCATGATCACGAAGGACACGATCATGGAACGGAGGAAGCACATAATCACGACCACGAAGGGCATGACCATAATCACGAAGGGCATGACCATGAAAAAGAAAACCACGACCATGAGAATGAAGGTCACGAAGGGCATAATCATGAAGCGGAAGCTTCTGCAGCCGGACATTCCGATGAGATAATTCTGGCTCCAGAAAAAGCAAAAGCAGCCGGGGTAGAATCGGAAATAATCCGGCCTGAATCATTCCGTCAGGTGATAACGACCAGCGGTCAGGTGCAGGCAGCACAAGGCGATGAAAGCGTAGTAGTCGCCAATGTAGCCGGTGTGGTTTCTTTCCGCCATCCGGTAACGGACGGTATGAGTGTGAGCAAGGGGGCTCCCATTCTGAATATCTCTGCTGAGAATATGCCGGACGGAGACCCTGTAAAACGTACCCGTATCGCATATGAAACCGCCAAAAAAGAATATGAACGTGCCGTCAAGTTGGTAAAAAGTCAGATAATATCGCAGAAAGATTTCAATGCCATTAAGGAGAGTTATGAAAATGCATTATTGGCATACGAGGCTATTTCAAAGAACCAGACCAAAACAGGTGTGTCCGTTACAGCTCCTTTAGGTGGCTATATCAAGAATTGTCTGGTGCAGGAAGGTGACTATGTGTCGGTAGGCCAGCCTTTGGTGAGTATCACTCAGAACCGTCGTCTGTTCCTTCGTGCAGATGTTTCCGAGAAATATTATGGTTATCTGCATAGCATCCAGTCGGCAAACTTCAAGACTCCATACGATAATAAGGTATATGAGCTGGGTGAGTTGAAAGGGCGTCTGCTTTCTTATGGTAAAGCATCCGGTGGTACTTCTTTTTATGTGCCTGTAACTTTCGAATTTGATAATCGGGGAGATGTGATTCCCGGTTCGTATGTGGAGGTGTATCTGCTCTCGTCGGAAATGCCCGATGTGCTGGCCTTGCCTGTTACGGCACTGACCGAAGAACAAGGTTTGTACTTTGTTTATCTGCAACTGGATGAGGAAGGATATAAGAAACAGGAGGTAACTTTGGGAGCGAGCAACGGAAAGGAAGTGCAGATTCTGACCGGTTTGAAAGCCGGTGACCGTGTGGTAACAAAGGGAGCTTATCAGGTGAAATTAGCGTCGGCCAGCAATGCGATTCCGGCTCATAGTCATGAACATTAATCAGCCGTCCTATGCTAAATAAGATTATACATTTTTCCCTTCAGAACCGTATATTGGTTCTGGTGGCGTCGGTTTTGCTGCTTATCGGCGGTACTTACACGGCTTTTCATACGGAAGTCGATGTGTTCCCCGATTTGAATGCGCCGACTGTAGTGATTATGACCGAAGCGAATGGTATGGCAGCCGAAGAGGTGGAACAATTGGTAACCTTTCCTGTAGAAACTGCCGTGAACGGTGCGACCCATGTGCGCCGGGTGCGTTCATCTTCCACCAATGGCTTTTCCGTTGTGTGGGTGGAATTTGAATGGGATACCGATATCTATCTGGCCCGTCAGATTGTCAGTGAGAAATTGTCCTTGGTCAGCGAGGAGCTGCCCGAGAATGTAGGTAAACCTACCATGGGACCTCAGTCTTCTATTTTAGGTGAGTTGCTGATTATCGGTCTGACTTCGGATACTACTTCCATGCTCGATCTCCGTACACTGGCAGACTGGACTATCCGTCCGCGCCTGCTCTCTACGGGAGGTGTGGCACAGGTTGCCGTGCTGGGAGGTGATATCAAGGAATATCAGGTGTTGCTTGACCCTGCCCGCATGAAACATTACAATGTTACGTTGGCAGAGGTGATGAACGTTACCCGTAACATGAATCAGAATGCCAATGGCGGAGTGATTTATGAATATGGAAACGAATATATTGTTCGCGGGGTGCTTTCCAGTCATGATGTGGCTCAGTTGTCACGTTCCGTCATCAAGACGGTGGAAGGGGTGCCCGTTACATTGGAGGATATTGCCGGTGTGAAGATTGGTTCGCAGGAACCCAAACTGGGTACTGCTTCGGAGAGAGGAAAACCTGCCGTACTGCTGACCGTTACCAAACAACCCAAGACCGGGACTATTGAACTGACAGAGCAGTTGGAAGCCGCATTGAAGGATTTGCAGAAGAATCTTCCGGCTGATGTACACGTTTCTACAGATATTTTCCGTCAGAGCCGTTTTATTGAAAGCTCTATCGGCAATGTGAAGGATTCGTTGTATGAAGGTGCTGTTTTTGTGGTGATTGTTCTCTTCCTGTTCCTTGCCAATGTACGTACCACGGTTATTTCATTGGTAACCCTTCCGTTGTCATTGATTGTTTCTATATTGACTCTTCACTATATGGGACTCACCATCAATACCATGAGTTTGGGTGGTATGGCCATTGCCATTGGTTCGTTGGTGGATGATGCCATTGTGGATGTGGAAAATGTATGGAAGCACTTGCGTGAGAATCGCTTGTTGCCCGAAGGGGAACGTAAGAGCGTGATTGAAGTCGTGTTCAATGCTTCGAAGGAAGTGCGTATGCCTATCTTGAACTCTACCTTGATTATTGTAGTCAGCTTTGTTCCTTTGTTTTTCCTGACAGGAATGGAAGGGCGTATGCTGGTTCCGTTGGGCATTGCCTTTATTGTGGCGTTGTTTGCTTCTACGGTAGTGGCTTTGACACTGACTCCGGTACTGTGCAGCTATCTGTTAGGTAATAATAAAAGCAAAGGATTGCCCAAAGAGGCATTTGTGGCCGTATGGATGAAAAAGCATTACCGCAATGCCTTGTTATGGTCCTTGAATCATAAATCCGCAGTATTGGGTTTTACGGGTGGACTGTTTGCGGTGGCATTGGTTATGTTTTTTACATTAGGACGCAGTTTCCTGCCATCTTTCAATGAAGGTTCGTTCACCATTAATATCAGTTCATTGCCGGGAATCTCTTTGGCAGAATCGGACAAGATGGGACACCGTGCAGAAGAGTTGCTGATGTCTATTCCCGAAATACAGACCGTAGCCCGTAAAACGGGACGTGCCGAACTGGATGAGCATGCATTAGGGGTTAACGTGAGTGAAATTGAGGCCCCGTTTGAATTGAAAGACCGTTCCCGCCAGGAACTGGTAGCCGATGTGCGTGCCAAGTTATCTACCATTACCGGTGCGAATATCGAAATAGGCCAACCTATCAGCCACCGTATCGATGCCATGCTTTCGGGTACCAAGGCCAACATTGCCATCAAACTGTTTGGTAATGATTTGAACAAGATGTTTGCCATCGGTAATCAGATAAAGGATGCCATCAGCAGTGTGGAGGGTATTGCCGACTTGAATGTGGAACAACAAATCGAACGTCCGCAGCTCAAGATTGTTCCCAAACGCGAGATGCTTGCCAAATTCGGTATTTCTTTACCGGAGTTTGCCGAGTTTGTATCAGTGAACATGGCGGGTGAAGTCGTTTCACAGGTATATGAAGAAGGCAAAGCGTTTAATCTTATTGTCCGTACCAAGGATGAGGTGCGTGATGAGATGGAGAAGGTGCGCAACCTGATGATTGATACCGGTGACGGTCAGAAAATCCCTGTCAACTATATAGCCGATGTGGTTTCTGCCATGGGACCGAATACCATCAGCCGTGAGAATGTGAAGCGTAAGATTGTGATTTCGGCCAATACCAGCGGTCGTGATTTGCGCAGCGTGGTGAATGATATACAGGAACGGATTGATGCGCAAATCAAGCTTCCCGAAGGATATCATGTGGAATATGGCGGTCAGTTTGAAAGCGAGCAGGCGGCCAGCCGTACGCTGATGCTCACTTCGTTTATGAGTATCGTGGTTATCTTCCTGTTGCTTTATACCCAGTTTAAGAATGCAGCCCAAAGTGGAGTCATTTTGTTGAATTTGCCTTTGGCGTTGATTGGTGGGGTATTTGCATTGATGATAACAACGGGTGAGATAAGCATTCCGGCTATTATCGGCTTTATCTCGTTGTTTGGCATTGCTACCCGTAATGGTATGTTGTTGATAAGTCATTACAATATGTTGCGCGAAGAAGGTATGGATTTGAAAGAAAGCATTCTTCACGGTTCGTTAGACCGTTTGAACCCTATCCTGATGACTGCGTTGTCTTCCGCGCTGGCTTTGATACCTTTGGCATTCCGTGGCGATTTGCCGGGTAATGAAATACAAAGCCCGATGGCGAAAGTTATTCTTGGAGGTCTTTTGACATCGACTTTCCTGAACGCTTTCATTATTCCGATTGTTTATGAACTGATGAACCGAAAGAAGAAATAATAGAAATAATATGAAACGAATCTTAGTTATAATAGCCCTCTGCTCTCCCTTGCTGATGCAGGCTCAGAGTATTGAGCACATTTTGAAAAGCATAGAGCAGAACAATAAAGAGCTCAAGGCACAGAAACATGCCGCCGATGCGACCAAGATGGAAAACCGGACAAACAACAACTTACCTGATCCTACGGTGAGCTACAGCTCTTTTTACAGTAATGGTGCCGAAGGTGGTCACGGTACGGAGTTCGTTGCTTCGCAAGGTTTTGATTTTCCTACTCAGTATATTGCCCGCAACCGGCAGGCTACTTTGCAGAACGAAGCGGTGGACAAGCAACAACAGGCTGCCCGCCGGGATATTCTGCTGAATGCGAAGAATCTCTGTCTGGACCTTATTCTGTTGAATCAGGAAAAGACATTGATGGATATCCGTATGAAAAATGCAGATGAATTACAGGCACTTTATGAAAAACGTCTGACGACCGGTGATGCGAATATACTGGAAGTCAACAAAATCAAGATGGAGCGTATGAACGTGCAGACGGAAGTTGCCCAAAACAGCGCAGCTCACCGCACTGCCTTGCAGTCTCTGCTTGCCATGAACGGTAACATGCCTTTGGAGTTTGCTGAAACCACGTATCCTGCCATACAGGAAATCAATGATTACAATGTTATGAGGGATGAAGTGATGGCGTCAGACCTTGACTTGCAGGCCGCCGCCGCCACTGCCCGTGCCGCCGAGAAGCAGGTTTCGGTAGACCGCCAAGGATGGTTGCCGAAGCTGGAAGCCGGCTTTCGCCGTAACACGGATGATGCGGTTTCGATGAATGGTTTTGTGGTAGGGGGCTCCTTGCCTTTGTTTCAGAATCGTAAAAAGGTAAAGATAGCCAAGGCACAGGCTATCAGCGCTCAGCTTATGCAAGAAAGTGCTAAAGACCGGGTCGAGGCTTCCCTGATGTCTCTTTTCAATGAGATGCAGCAGTTGAAGGATGCTATGAATGCGTATGATGTTCCTTTGATGTACCGTTCGCTGGATTTATTGAAACAGGCATTGACCGAAGGACAAATTTCATTGATTGAATATTTTGTGGAAACGGAAAGTATTTATAAGAATCTTCAGGCGTATATGCAGATTGAGAATCAATACCAGAAGGTGATGGCGAATATTTACAAGAATAACCTATAAAATGTTAGGACTCGGTAAAATCTGTCATTTGATTATTATAAGGATGAAGAAATAATCCAAATAATATTAATGATTTGTCTGTTTGGAATACAATAGGATAGGGGTTATGTTATATAGGCATGACCCCTAAAACTATAAATATGGATAACTTGAAATTACTGGCAATAGTAACCGGAGAAGGCGAATTTGTGAATAAGAATTTAAGAACCGGATTATGGCTGAGCGAACTCACCCATATTTATCACGGCGCCAAAAAGCAAGGAATAGAAATTACCGTTGCCAGTCCCAAAGGAGGCGATACTCCTATCGATCCGGAGAGTTTGAATCCCTTACTCATGGATGAGATAACTAAAACCTGTTGGGAAGATTCCATATTTAAGAATGTATTGCAGCATACTAAAAGTTTGGATGAAGTCTCCGAATTTCAGTTTGATTGCGTTTATTTGGCGGGAGGACATGGTTCCATGTATGATTTTCCGGATAATATTGTCCTGCAAGCCATCTTAAAAAAGCAATATGAAAATGAAAAGAAGGTGGCAGCCATTTGTCACGGTGTTTGTGGATTGTTGAATGTGACGTTGGCTTCCGGCGAATATCTGGTTAAAGATAAGAAGCTTACAGGATTCAGCCGGGCTGAAGAAATTCTGGCAAGAAAGGAAAGGGTCGTGCCTTTCGATTTGGAAACCGAACTGAAAGACAGAGGTGCCCGCTACGAGAAAGCATTGATTCCGATGACTTCAAAAGTCGTTATTGACGGTAATCTGTTTACCGGAGAGAATCCGTTCAGTTCCAAGAAAATGGCAGAAGTCATCCTGCAATGTTTCAGTAAGAAATAAAGTTATTAATTTGAATAGGAAATGAATTTAGAAGAGGTATTGAACTTCCGCCGGTCTGTGCGGAGGTATGATAAAAATAAACCGATAGACCCGGAAAAGGTGAAACATTGTCTTGAACTGGCTACGCTGGCTCCCAATAGTTCCAATATGCAATTGTGGGAATTTTATCAAATAACGAATCCCGGACTGATGGCGAAAGTTTCAGAAGCTTGTTTAGGGCAGTCGGCTGCTTCTACGGCTTCGGAAATTGTTGTTTTTGTTACTCGTCAGGATTTGTATAAAAAGCGTGCTAAATTTGTGCTTGACTTTGAAGAAGGAAATATCAGGCGCAATAGTCCGAAAGAGCGTCAGGAAAAACGTATTAGGGACAGGAAGCTGTATTATGGTAAACTGATGCCTTTCATTTATGCAAGGTTTTTCGGGCTTCTAGGGCTTTTCAGGGTGATATTGGCGAGAACCATCAGCCTGTTCCGCCCTATGATGCTGGAAGTTTCGGAATGCGATATGCGTGTGACGGTAAATAAATCCTGTGCCCTTGCTGCCCAAACCTTTATGATTGCCATGGCAAACGAAGGCTATGACACTTGTCCGCTGGAAGGTTTTGACAGCAGGCGGATGAAGAAACTATTGAAGCTGCCCCATGGGGCAGGCATCAATATGGTTATACCTTGCGGCATACGGGATGGGAACAAAGGCATTTGGGGAGAACGGGGCAGGGTTCCTTTCGATGAAATCTATCATAGGATATAAGAGAACAGGGTATTCCTGGCGGGTGATGAAGGTGTATTCCCTTAGATATTCCATCAGCATGCCGAATCGCTCTTCCTGAGTGTGCTTGGAAGAAGACGTCTTGAAACCGTATGTGGGGTCTGCGTGTTCCAGTTCCTTTTCACCCTTTCTGTATACTTCTTTGACAAAATGGCGTGTCGGATTGAATTTGACACTGTCGAAGTGCTTTGGCCGGAAATTATAAGAATGCCGGTTACATCCTTTTTTTGATTCTCGATAAAATCCGGAAACGGTTGTTGTTCGGACGGCATAAAAAATGTGCCTGAAGAATTGGGCTGCCTTTTATGACAGAGTGACTTCCGGCACATTTTTTCTTGTTTATTCCTGTTTATTTCTTTTTCTTCTTAGCTTCTTTCGCCCATTCTTTAGCTCCCTGCTCTTTCAGTTTCGCGGTGAAAGCCTTTGCTTTTTCCATGTTTGCGTTTTCGTCTTCGGGTGAAGCGTATGCATGTTTGTAACCTTTGGTCACGTTCCATTCACCTCGTGTGAAGTCCGGGAAGGCTACTGCCGCACAGCCGTTATCCATAGAGATAGCTCCCAGTTCGGCCAAACAGCACCATTCGGCCAGGTCATATACATCCATGTCCAAAGGCAGTCCGTTTTGCAGGCAATATACCAGACGGCTGTCCATGATGAAGTCCATACCGCCATGGCCGCCGACTTCTTTTGCCATTTCACCATATTTCTTTAAAATAGGATGCTGGTATTTCTCAACAAGTGCTTCCATTTCTGCCTGAGGTAAGAATCCGTGAGAGTTCAAATCGTCTACTTTGGGTTGCACACCCGATGCGGTCAGTTGTGCTGCATCCAAAGCATATCCTTCAACGGGATATTTATTGGCAAACCCTTTGCTTCCTGTCAGTTGGTACAGGCGGTTGTAAGGTTGGGGAGTCATTACATTATGTTGGATTTCAATAACTTTTCCATTTGCTGTGCGAAGCAGGGTGGTGGTATGGTCTCCGTTACGGAATTCTTTACATTCTTCGCCGGTTCTCTTCTCCACTAAATCTTTACCAACAACAGATTTGGTGTCCATAGCTACTAAAGTGGTTATACGGTCACCACGATGGATATCCAATGCTTGTGCTACAGGACCCAGGCCGTGAGTGGCATATACATCACCCCGGTGTTTCATGTTATAATCCAAACGCCATCCCAGTTTGTCTTCTTTGCCGTTTTTCCAATAATGATCCCAAAACGGGCTTAAATTGTGAATGTAGGCTCCTTGGGCACGGATTACTTCGCCAAATACACCTTGTTGTGCCATATTCAGTGTATTCATTTCAAACCAGTCATAGCAACAGTTCTCAAGAATCATGCAATGCTTGCGGGTTTTTTCACTCAGGTTAATTAAGTCCCAGCATTCTTGCAGGTTCATGGCCGAGGGAACTTCAATAGCTACATTTTTACCGTTTTCCAATGCGCATTTTGCTACCGGGAAATGATGCAACCAGTCTGCGGCGATATAAACTAAATCTATGTCTGTACGTTTACATAATTCTTCATATCCCTTTTCTCCGGAATAAATGGCAGCTTTCGGCATAGATGCTTTCTTTAGGATATCCTGACATTTTTCTGCACGGGATGCTTCATAATCACAAAGGGCTACAATTTGTGTACCGGGAATATAAGTGAAGCGCTCTACGGCTCCGGGGCCTCGCATTCCCAATCCGACAAATCCTACGCGGACTACCTCCATTTTAGGGGTGGTTAAGCCTAATACGCTTTTCTGGCCGGTCGGACGTTCAGGAGTATCAATCACAATGGTTCCTTTGTCCCATGTCCAGGAATCTCCTGAACTTACGGTTTGTGCTGTCGTGGTTTGTGGTAAGCACATGCATAGGGTTGTACCCATACATAAGCTTATCATCAATGATTTAAAGGTTCTCATACTTTTTGAATTTAAAGATTAAAATTTAAAAATATAGGTTGTTTCTTGAGTCAACCACTTGAAACTTAATTATATTTCATGTTAATAATAAGAATATTTTTTATTTTTGCGCTCAAAGATAATTAATCTTTTTTGATTATGGATATAAGTTCGTCCTCTTTTTTCTAAGAAAAAGGTGAGTTAATAAATAATATGAAAGAAGGGAAAAAGTGGAATCAAGACAGAAGTTGTGAAGGTATGAGTGAAAATCTAAAAATAATCAAGGTTTGTTGATCGAAAACGATCAGGGAAAGGAAATAATTTAGTTCAAAAGATCGTTTAATAAGGAGAATTGGCGGGATTTTTTTAATTTTGCACTTACAACTAATTAACAGATAAGAAAATGCCGTTAAATTTACCCGATAAACTACCTGCTATTGAATTGCTGAAGGAGGAAAATATCTTCGTCATAGACAATTCACGTGCCAGTGCACAGGATATTCGTCCGTTAAAAATCGTGATATTGAATTTGATGCCGTTGAAGATAACGACAGAAACGGATTTGGTACGTTTGCTTTCCAACACTCCCTTGCAGTTGGAAATATCATTTATGAAGTTGAAAAGCCATACATCGAAAAATACGCCGGTAGAACATATGAAAGCATTCTATCATGACTTTGATTTGATGCGCGACGAGAAATATGACGGGATGATTATTACGGGAGCTCCGGTAGAGCAGATGCCGTATGAGGATGTGAATTATTGGGATGAGATTACTACTATTTTTGATTGGGCGCGTACTCATGTTACCTCAACTCTTTATATTTGTTGGGCGGCCCAAGCCGGGCTTTATCATTTCTATGGAGTTCCCAAATATCCGCTGAAACAAAAAATGTTTGGTATTTTCCGTCATCATATCAATGTACAGGGATTGCCCATATTCCGTGGTTTTGATGATGAGTTTTTTGTACCACATAGCCGTCATACCGAAATACACCGTGAGGATATTCTGAAAGTAAAAGAGTTGGCTTTAATAGCTGAGTCTGATGAGTCTGGGGTTTATATGGCTATGGCTCGTAATGGGCGTGAATTCTTTATTACCGGGCATTCGGAGTATTCTCCTTATACGCTTGATACGGAATATAAGCGTGATTTGGCGAAAGGGTTGCCTATTGAAATGCCTGTAAATTATTATAAGGACGATAATCCGGACAATGCCCCGGTGGTGCGTTGGCGCGGACATGCCAATTTGTTGTTTTCTAATTGGTTGAACTATTATGTATATCAGGAAACCCCGTTTGATATAAATCAGATACGATGATCAGACAACGAAAAATAGAATTATTAGCTCCTGCTAAAAATCTGGAGTGCGGTATTGCAGCTGTTGATCACGGTGCTGATGCCATTTATATTGGTGCTCCCCGTTTCGGAGCACGTGCGGCTGCGGGGAATTCATTGGAGGATATCGCTGAGTTGGTGCGGTACGCTCATGTGTATAATGTCCGTATCTATGTGACGGTGAATACGATTCTGAAGGATGAGGAACTGAAGGATACGGAAAAAATGATTTGGGATTTATACCGTGCCGGAGTGGATGCTTTGATCGTGCAGGATATGGGATTGTTGGAATTGAATCTGCCACCTATACCGTTACATGCCAGCACACAGATGGATAATCGTACTCCTCAAAAAGTAAGATTCCTGGCTGAGGCAGGTTTCCGTCAGGTGGTATTGGCTCGTGAACTTTCTCTTGTTGAAATAGAAAATATCCATCATGCTTGTCCTGATGTGCCTTTGGAGGTATTTGTACATGGTGCTTTGTGTGTAAGCTATAGTGGACAATGTTATGTTAGTCAGGCTTGTTTCGGACGTAGTGCCAATCGGGGAGAATGTGCCCAGTTCTGTCGCCTTGCTTTTGATATGGTAGATGCGGACGGTAAATCTATAGTAAGGAATAAGCATTTATTGTCTCTGAAAGATTTGAATCAGAGCGAAGAGTTGGAGCAATTGCTGGATGCCGGAGCTTCTTCCCTGAAAATAGAGGGACGTTTGAAGGATGTATCTTACGTTAAAAATGTAACAGCTTATTATCGCCAGAAGCTGGATAGTGTTTTCAAACGTCGTAAAGAGTATATCCGTGCTTCATCGGGGAAAATGAAATTAGAGTTCAAACCTCAATTGGATAAGAGTTTCAGTCGTGGTTTTACTAATTATTTTCTTTTTGACAGGAATAAGGATATTTTTTCTTTTGATACTCCCAAGTCTTTAGGGGAGGAGATGGGGACAGTGAAGGAAATTCGTGGTAATTATCTTACCGTAGCCGGAATCAAGTCTTTTAATAATGGAGATGGCGTCTGTTTTTTGGATGAGACTGGTAAGTTGCAGGGATTTCGCATAAACCGGGTGGAGAATAATAAGTTATTTCCTCAAGAGATGCCTCGGATAAAGCCCCGTACGATACTTTATCGTAATTTTGATCAGGAATTTGAGAGGTTGATGTCGCGTAAATCAGCTGAAAGGAAAATTGCTGTCATTTTAAAATTGGCTGAAAATAATCGGGGCTTTACTCTGTCTCTGAC
>OHIR01001295.1_pt1 | contig 11542 bp, 10 predicted proteins | sample 1568301 | NCBI WGS metagenome assembly OHIR01 (sample SAMEA3879539, study PRJEB24766) | human gut metagenome | biome: human-associated habitat; feature: feces | place: USA | collected 1985/1987
TTGAAAATGCCATGCAGCTTTTCAAGGAGCTGTTGGATGAATTTGAAGCCTTATAATTCTCGCAAAGCAAAAGAGAGCTTTTCAGCTCTCTTTTTTATTCCGCATAAAAAAAGAAACCTTGAAAAATCAAGATTTCTGCAATGCGGATAACAGGACTTGAACCTGCACGAGTTGCCTCACTGGAACCTAAATCCAGCGCGTCTGCCAATTTCGCCATATCCGCAAATAAAAAATCCCTCTGATTTTTACTCGGGGAGGGTACTCGAGGTGGAGCGATAACCGCTTTCATCCATACGCTTTTATTTTATGTGCTTTTTTTGAAAAAGTCAACCGTAAAAACAAATTTGTGCAAAGAAAAAAAGCCAATTCCTCCGATTATCGGTTGAAATGGCTTTTTTATGAACCAGGAGGGATTCGAACCCCCGACCCACGGCTTAGAAGGCCGTTGCTCTATCCAACTGAGCTACTGAACCATTTGGAGCGGGCGATGGGAATCGAACCCACAACATCAGCTTGGAAGGCTGAGGTTTTACCACTAAACTACACCCGCATTATAAAATTTTCTTCTGGTCGGAGCGGCAGGATTCGAACCTGCGACCCCCTGTTCCCAAGACAGGTGCTCTACCAAGCTGAGCCACGCCCCGAACACAACGTATATTATACCGTTTCAGAAGTTAAAAGTCAAGCATTTTCCTTTGCTTTTGTTTCTTTCAAATGCTGCTGGTAAAGTTTTGTTTCGGCAACCACAACGCCGCTTAAAGCCAGCAGTGCAATAAGGTTAGGTATTGCCATTAAGCCGTTAACAATATCTGCCAAAATCCAAATTGCTTCCAGTTTTAAAAACGGGCCGCAAGCAACAAGAATGATAAAAATAATACGGTAAGGCAAAATTGCTTTAACGCCAATTAAGTATTCAACGCAGCGTTCGCCGTAATAGTTCCACCCAAGAATGGTTGTAAATGCAAACAGTACAAGGCCTACTAAAAGCAGCATGCTGCCGAAAGCAGGAAGCCCCATCGAGAAAGCCTGTTCCGTCATTGCAGCGCCGTTAAGGTCACCTTTCCAGACGCCGGTTACTACCAAAGTAAGGCCGGTAAGAGTACAAATAATAATGGTATCAATAAATGTACCGGTCATAGAAACGAGGCCCTGTTCCGCCGGCCATTTTGTTTTTGCTGCCGCTGCAACAATCGGAGCACTGCCAAGGCCGGATTCATTGGAGAACAAGCCGCGCGCAATACCGTTGCGCATTGCAAACATCATCGTTGCACCCAAAAAGCCGCCGGTTGCTGCCGTACCGGTAAAAGCATCGTGCAGAACCATTGCAATAGCTCCCGGAAGTGCATCACGGAACATAAACAGAATGCCCATGGTTGTAATAACATACAGCGCAGCCATAAACGGAACGATTTTATCAGCAACCACGGCTATGCTTTTTAACCCGCCAAGAGTAATAACCGCAACCAATACGGTAAGCGCGATAGATGTGTAAAGTACAGGAATCTGCGCACCGGCGTTGGTAATTTCAACAATTGCATTTACCTGGGTAAATGTGCCGCTGCCAAAGCAGGCGCAAATTGTACCGGCTACCGCGAAGAAAATTGCCAGCGGGCGGTATTGCCTGCCAAGGCCTTTTTCAATATAGTACATCGGGCCGCCGCCGATATGGCCGTTAGCGTCAATAGTACGGTATTTAACAGCCAAAACGCCTTCGGCATACTTGGTTGCCATACCAAAAAACGCGGCCATCCACATCCAGAACAGCGCACCGGGGCCGCCGGCTTTAATTGCCGTTGCCACGCCAACAATATTGCCTGTGCCTACTGTTGCGGCAAGTGCCGTACACAGCGCTTTAAAACTATCAACATCGCCATGGCCTTCGTTTTTAGCCTTAAAAATCAATTTTAAAGCAAGCGGCAAACGTAAAACCTGAATCATGTTTAACCTGATTGTCAGCCAAATACCTGTACCCACCAGCAAGCACAAAAGCGGTGGCCCCCACACAAACGCATCAACCTCATTTAAAAATTCCAGCATAGTATCTCCCTTTCATAGCAAAATCATAAGCAGCTCAAAAATTAACATCTTGTAAAAACTAAGAGCAATTTTATCGCTATTATGTAAACACATTCTTTATTTTACAGAACAACTTATAACTTTGCAAGACTTTTACAAAAGTATACTTGTATCCAAAATACCGGTATGCGTTAAAACAAAATAAAAAACAACCCTTCCTACCGTTAAGCAGAAAGGGCTGCCTTGATAAATCAATCGTAATAATCAATACCTTCTCCGTTTTTGTGGCTGATGAATTTGTCGTTCAGCATACGCACAGCCGTTAATACGGCTTTTTTGGCACTTGCCTGATAATGCTTTTCAATCATGGCGTTCAATTCATCAAGGCCATCGTTCATATTGTAGCCTACAAGCATTTTAGCGATAAAATCGCTGGCAAGTTTGGTTGCAAGCGTACATTCCGCCTGCAAAATACGGCCGGTATGCATGTCAATTTCCACCACTACGCCAATTACTTTATGAACTTCATATGCCGTAATTCCCGCCGGCAATTTGGCATAGGCAGAAAAAATAACACTGCTGCGCTGCGTAGCATCAAGCATCTGCAATTTCCTCCTTATTTGCGTACAGACAGGCTGCGTACCGAAACATCAACAGATTTAACCTGCATTGCTGTCATGTACTCAACTTTTTCTTTTATTTTATTTTGAAAAACCTTTGTAACCTCAAAAACGCGCACACCGTAAAACAGCACTACTTCCACAGCAATGGCAATGCCTTTGGTATTGCTGCTGCGCCTTCTTACCCTGATGCTGTTTACCTTGTCAATGCCAAGCATCTTCTGGGCAACAATGTTTATTATATCCTGTATTGCATAATCCGAAATAAAAATTTTGCCGTAATAGCTAAAAGCCGGGCGCACAATGGAACGGTCAGGTTCGGCATGCTTGCGCTCTTTGGAGAACAGATTATACGGCAAATCAGCAAAATAACCGGTAAAATGCGGTTTCAGCTCTACCGTCGGCACAGGAACAATATGTTTGCCGTCCTTCAGGCGCATCTGCTTGGCCTTTTTCATTTCCTGCCTGGTGGCAATCTGCTGAATATATACGGTTTTTTCGGGCTTCGGCAGACCGAGGCGCAAAACAATTTTCTGAATCATATTGTCAGAAGTTGCCAGTATCAATAAACGGTGGATGCCGCCGGAAGCCAGAGCATTGCGCACTTCATCGGCGTGGCTGTCTTCCGTAAAAATTGCCCTTTTTACAGCCTGTATTCTGTTGGTTTCATTTTTAGCGGAAGTTCCGGCTAAAATTTTGGTGCCTTTAATTAAAAGCCCGTCATCAATAATTGCATCGCAGTTATTATTATGCGCCACGCCTATTGCACGGTGGCTTTTACCGGTTCCGCTCGGCCCTACAAATGCAACAACCTCCATAAACATTCCTCCGGCATTATTTTTATTTTAGCATTGTCTGAATTATATTTACCTTTTCACCATAAACTTTAAAAATTCCCAGCTGCTCCGGAAAGCGCCCTTCCACGCCGTGGAAATCGCTGCCGCCGGAAACAAGCAGCTTGTATTTTTCTGCCATCTGCAAAAAGCATTGCTGCATTTTTTCATCGGCACTCGGATGGTATACTTCAATACCGTCAAACGAAATTGTACTTAACAAGGTATTCACCAAAGGCAGATTTTCTATTTCGGCAGGATGTGCCAAAACGGCAAGACCGCCTGCCCCATGCAGAAGCTCAACCGATTCTTCCGGCGAAAGTTTCGGCTGCGGCTCGTAGCCCGGTTTTCCGCGTTTTAAAAGCACGTCAAAAGCTTCTTCCACCGAAGAAAAATAACCTTTTTTTACCAGTGCCTTGGCCACATGCGGCCTGCCGACAGCGCGGTTTTTCGGGTCGCACTGCTCTACCGTTATATGGTAACCGAGCGTCCCTATTTTATCAAGCATTCTGTGCAGGCGTTTTTCACGGGCATGGCGCATTTCTTCAATTTTATCAAGCAAATTTTTATTGTGAATATCTATATTATAACCCAAAATATGTACGCTGCTTTCGCCAACCTGCGTGCCAAGTTCCACGCCTTTGGCAATTACAGGCGCGCCCGGCACGGCAGCGGCAGCATTAAGAGCTTCTTCTATACCGTTAACGGAATCATGGTCTGTAATGCCCAATATGCCTATACCGGCTTCAGCCGCCATTTCTACAAGCTGTGACGGCGTATAGCGCCCATCCGAAAACGTACTGTGAGTATGTAAATCTACAAGCATTTTACAATTCCTTTGCAATGTTAACAAACGTCCTTACGCCAAAGGCCGTACATCCTTTAGGCTTAAAGCCTGCGGTTTTGTCAGCTGTTGAAGTGCCGCCGATATCAAGATGCGCCCATGGCGTGCCTTCGTCAATAAATTCGCCTATAAACAGCCCGCCGGTAATAGTGCTTGCCGCACGCCCGGCGCTGTTGGTCAAATCGGCAATATCGCTTTTAATTGCTTCTTTGCATTCCGGCAGCGAAGGCAGGTGCCAGTACATCTCTCCGGCTTTTTTGCCGCAGGATATAATCTTCTCAATCAGTTCTTCATTATTGCCAACAATACCGGCCGTTTCGTTGCCAAGCGCCACAATAACGCCGCCTGTCAGCGTGGCAATATCTATAACTGTGGCAGACCCCAAACGGCAGGCATACCATACGGCGTCTGCCAGAACCATACGCCCTTCCGCATCGGTAGAAACAACTTCAATAGTTTTGCCAGAAGCTGCTTTTACAACGTCACCGGGGCGCTGGGCGCTTCCTGAAGGCATATTTTCGGCACATGCCATAATGCCAATAACATTGCACGGCAGTTTTAACTGCGCAATGGCCTGCATGGCGCCAAGCACTACGGCAGCGCCAGTCATATCGTCCTTCATTTCACCCATATTGGCTTCAGGCTTGATGGAAATGCCGCCGCTGTCGAAAGTAATGCCCTTGCCTACAAAAGCGGTGTACGGCGCATCTCCGCCGCCTTTATATTTAAGCACAGCCATATACGGCGGGTTTACAGAACCCTGACCCACCGCAAGAACTGCATTCATATTTTTAGCCTGCATTTGCGCGGCGTCAAGAATTTCACATTCCATACCGCATTTTTCCGCCGTAAGCTGAGCCGCTTTTGCCATATCCAGAGGCGTAAGCATGTTTCCCGGTTTATTGGCCAAATCGCGCGCAAAGCATACGCTGGTGCTTACAATGCAGCTTGCGGAAACAACTTCTGCCGCACCGGCAACATTGGTAACAATGGTATAGCAAATATCTTTTTCCTGTTCCTGTTTGCCTTTACATTCACTAAAAGTATAACCGCCCAAAATAAGCCCTTCTGCCAAAGCAGAAAGATAATGCGGGCGCGCTGCGTTTAAAAGTATCGGCGCAATAACAAGTGCATTTTCCGTTTTAAGCTGTTTTAAAACGCGCGCCGCCTCACCGGCTGCTTTGCGCAAATCATTGGGCTTGCAGGCATTTTCGCCGCCGAAACCGCAAATAACCACCTGCTGCAATCCGTTTTTGCCAAGCATGGCAAAATGTGTAATTTCACCGGTATCAGCCAGTTTTTCATTCTTTTTAAGCAGTTCGTCCACTGCTTTTACCAAATATTCAGGCGCGTTCATTTTCGGCAAAGCCGGAATACAACCCTTGCACAAAAAAAGCAATAAGGTTTCCGCACCGGCAATTTCTTCAGCAGTAAGGTTGTTTTCCCTTACTGCAAAAAATTTTTGATAATCTTTCATCTTTTTACCTCTCGTTTATTTAAAAGTCATTGCTGTATTAAACTCATCCAAAAATCTGCCGCCGTTGGCACGCTGCAGTTCCAAATCGCTTGCAACCACGCGCATTTCCGTATGGCGCACGCCGCCGGTATAATGCGTTGCCAGTGCATGTATTGCATACGGCACATTGCTGGAAGTACCGACATACATTACGGCATAACCATCCATATACAGGCACGAACCGGGCGTTAATTTTTTTATCGCTTCCAGGCGCTGGTCTGATGTCATTCCGGCAAATTTAACGGCAGAACCGGAAGTATTTTCCTGCTCATCGGCATTGCGCGGCAAAAATATGCCCATAGTGCGGTAAACGTTTGCAATAAAGCTGGCGTCGTCTATGCCCTTATGCGCACCGCCCCAGCTGTAAGGCGCATTGTAATATTTAAAAGCACCCCTTAAAACATTATTGGCAGTGTAAGGCAAATAACCTTTATGCAGGGCGGCATTTTTTACAACATTGCTGTTAACCTCCTGCAAAGTTCCGTTTTGCGCACGGATTGGCATTTTAACGGTATAAATACTGCTGCCTTCCGTTACAAGCTGCAAACGCGTTCCTTCGTCACAATAAACGCTTTCGCCGGGCACTTTAACATTAAAACTCTGCCCTGTTACAACAAGGAAATTCTGCGGCTCCACATATTTAAGCCAGGCATCGCGCCCGCAAACGGCTACGTCAAAACGCGAAATCCAGCCGCGGTAGTTATAGCTCTGCACATAGTAAAAAAAGCCGTTGGCACTCTGATGCAAAATAATAAGCGGCTCGGAAACAGCAACAGCAGTTTCCTGCAAAGCATCAAAATTATTATCGGTAGGATAATAAAAAAGCCCTTCGTTGGTTGGCAGCACGCGCAAATTACTGCGCCTTACCGTAACACCGTAACGCACATTAACCTGTGCCGGTATTTTATCTGTATTGGTTTCTTTAATTAAAATATTTTTATAGTTCTGGCTTACTTCTTTGCCAAGGCGAAATAACGGGTCATTAAGAACATCATACCCGGAAACATAACCCTTTACCGTACTTCCGGCAAGCGTTTGCGGATAAGCCTTTAAATCATAAACCGAAGGCGATTTATCTGCAATTCTTTTATTGTAAGCGGCAACTCCTGCGGCATCAAGTATAACCTGCTCTCCTGCCGGGTTATTTTTTACCCAGTAATCCGCACTTATAAAGCTGCTGTAATTGGTAACACCGGCAGCATTTACCGCAAAGCACGGCAAAACCAAACACGCACAAAAAATAAAACAGCCAATAAAATCCTTTAAACGCATTTTACTCACTCCTTTACCCATATTATTTTCTATTTTTTCTGTTAAAATCCTGCCTGCAAAAAAGAAAAAGACCGTTCAAAACGGTCTTTAAAATTATTCAAGCTGTTTATAAATACCGGCTTCACGTTTTTTCTGTGCAGTTTTGGAAATATAAGTGCCGGAAATGAATTTATAGCCTTTGCGTTCTACTATCTCTTTAATATATTCTTTATGCGGGCACGGCGGATTATGGTAATTATCAGACACAATGCAGCTTGCCAGATATACCGTAACATCATCCTTGCTGTCGCCCCAGCGTTTCAGCTTACGGTTTAAATCTTCCAGCTTTGCCGCAACGCCCATTCCGCAGCAGCCTCCGCAGGTTGTTGAAAGATAGTTTACGCCTTCCTCCAGGCCTGCAAATTTGCCTGTACGTGTTTCAAAACTTTTCATGCAGGCATAGCCGACACATTTTCTGGCAACTATATCGCACTGAATAATTAACGCTGTTTTTGCCATTATTTCATCAGCCCGTATTCTTTAAGCATTGCCGCCAGCTGCTCTTTATGCTGCGCTTCCAACGGAGTCAGCGGCAGGCGCGGTTCGCCGCATTCGATGCCGGTTACCATGGTAGTGGCAGCCTTAATGGGAATGGGGTTAGTTTCTATAAACATGGCTTTGGCAAGCGGCACCATTTTGGTATTAAGGCGCGCTGCTTCTCTTACGCGTCCGTCTTCATAAGCCTGCATAATATCTTGCAGCATTTCGCCGCCGCAGTTGCTCAGTACGCTTATCAAACCGGTTGCGCCTACGGACATAAACGGCAGAATTTCGATATCGTCGCCGCTGTAAATGGTAAAGTCCTCCGGCAGTACGGTAAACAGCTCGTTAACCTGCCCTACATTTCCTGCTGCCTCTTTAATGGCAACAATGTTGTCAAAATCTTCCGCCAGGCGTGCCACAGTTGCCGGCGCAATATTGGAAGCCGTGCGCCCGGGCACATTGTAAACGATGATAGACAGCTTGGTAGATTCGGCAACAGCCGCAAAATGCTGGTAGAAACCTTCCTGAGTAGGTTTGTTGTAATAAGGCCCTACAATAAGCACGCCGTCAATACCCATAACTTCGGCCATCTTGGTCATTTTTACAGTTTCGGCGGTGCAGTTGCAGCCGGTACCTGCAATAACCGGCACACGTTTATTAACGCGGTTTACAACCACACGGAAGAGTTCCAGTTTTTCATCAACAGTCAAGGTCGCCGCTTCGCCGGTAGAACCTGCCACAACCAAACCGTTGCTGCCGTGGGCAATCAGCCAGTCTGCCAAATCGGCGGCATTTTCATAATTTACGCTGCCGTCGGCATTAAACGGAGTAACCATAGCAGTAAGCAGCCTGCCAAAATACGGATTTTTCATCTCAAACACCCCTCTTTTATAACTTAAACGCTTTATGAAGCGCCGTTACAGCTTCGCAAATGTGTTCTTCCTTAACAATTGCCGAAATGGTTGTATCAGAGTCAACTGTCTGTAAAATATTAATTTTATTATCTGCCAAAGCGCTGACAAATTTTGCCATCAGCCCCGGGAAGCCGCGCACAGCGGCAAACACCACGGAAACTTTGGCACAGTTTTTATTTACGGTATAAGCAAAGCCGGCTTCGTCAAGCACTGCAACGGTTTTTTCCGCATCGGCGCTGAAAACCGCAAACATGGAACTGCTCTCCGACAAATTAAGGCAGCTTACGCTGATGCCTGCCGCTGCCAAATCTTCAAACAAAATACGGCCGCTGCTGGCGTCTTTGGTATCCAACTGCACGCGGAACTGTACCAAATCCTTCAAATACGTTACGCCGCTGATTCTGCGTTCCGTAACGGAATTTTCAACTTCCAAGCCGGAAATATCGCTGGTAATAAGCGTGCCCGGCGCATCGCTGAAGGTAGATTTAACAACCAGCGGAATGTTCCTGCGCATGGCAATTTCCACCGCGCGCGGATGAATAACCTTCGCCCCCTGCTGCGCCATCTGCGCCACTTCCGCATAAGAAATTTTGTGCAGAATGGTTGCATCTTTAACAATGCGGGGGTCGGCGGTCATAACGCCTTCCACATCGGTATAAATTTCAATTTTTTCGGCATTAAGCGCCACACCAAGCGCCGCCGCCGTAACATCGCTGCCGCCGCGGCCGAGCGTAGTAAATTTACCGTGGTTTTCCGTCATGCCCTGAAAACCGCAGATAACGGGAATCACGCCGGATTCCAGCAAATGCTTCAAATCGTCCGTTTTAATATTTTTAATGCGCGCCGCACCAAACTGGGAATCGGTTATAATACCAGCCTGCCCGCCTGTTAAAGCCATGGCATTAAAGCCAAACTTCTGCAAGGTGGCCGCCATAATGCAGGCGGAAATAATCTCGCCGCAGCACATCAGCATATCCTGCTCACGCACATTAACGGAAAGGTTTACGTTTTTCAAAAAGTCAATCAAAGTATCGGTAGCATAAGGCGCGCCCTTGCGGCCAATGGCCGATACCACCACTACGGGAGCATAACCGCTGCGGATAGCCTGCTGTACTTTATCCTTAACGGCAGTGCGGGCTTTTTCATCAACTACGGAAGTACCGCCAAACTTTTGCACAAGTATTTTCATCAGTTATTTTCTCCGTTAAATCCAGCCGTTTTTAATCATTGTTTCGGCAATTTGCAGTGTATTAAGCGCAGCGCCTTTGCGGATCTGGTCGCCCACTACCCATAAATTGAACGAATTGGGAGCGGATTCATCGCGGCGCAGACGGCCTACATAAACTTCATCGGTATCGGAAGTATAAAGCGGCATCGGGTAAAGCTGCGCTGCCGGGTCGTCCTGCACGATAACGCCGGGGAACGCTGTCAGAGCCTTTTTAATTTCTTCAAGGGATACGTCTTTTTCCAGCTCGATATTAACAGATTCGGAATGGCTGCGGTATACCGGCACACGGATGGTAGTTGCCGTAATGCGCATATCGTAATCGTCTAAAATCTTTCTGGTTTCGTTCACCATTTTCATTTCTTCTTTGGTGTACAGGTTATCACAGAAAACATCAATCTGCGGAATTAAATTAAAAGCAATCGGGTAATGCTTTTCCGCACTGGCGGAAGGCAGAATATTTGCCGTCATTTCTTTGCCGTCAAGGTATTCGCCCACCTGATTTGTCAGTTCGTCGATGCCTTCTTTGCCGGCGCCGGAAACGGCCTGATAAGTGGAAACAATAATGCGTTTAATCCTTGCCAGGTCATAAATAGGCTTTAACGCCATAAGCATAATAATTGTGGAGCAGTTAGGGTTAGCGATAATGCCCTTGTGTTTTAAAATTGCTTCCGGGTTAACTTCTGGAACAATTAAAGGAACTTCCGGGTCCATACGGAAAGCACTGGAATTATCAATTACCACTGCGCCTGCTTTAACGGCGCTCGGGGCAAACTCTTTGGAAATACTGCCGCCTGCAAACAGGGCAATATCAATACCGGCAAAAGAATCGTGCGTTGCTTCCTGCACGGTGTAATCCTTGCCCATGAAGTTTATAATTTTGCCTGCACTGCGTTTGGAAGCCAAAAGACGCAGTTCATTAAAAGGAAAATTTCTTTCTTCTATCAATTTCAAAAATTCTGCGCCGACTGCACCGGTCGCGCCCAAAATCGCTACGTTATACTTTTTCATAAACATCCCCCATAAATAAAATTATAATAATTTATCAAGGCCGTAAACAAGGCCTTTAATATTTAATATTTTGCGGCATCCAAGCATTACGCCCGGCATGTAGCATTCACGGCTAACCGGGTCGCTGATAATTTTAAGGGTTTCACCCTGGCTGCCAAACACAACTTCCTGTGAGGCAACATAACCGGGCAGGCGCAGGCTGTGAATTTTCATGCCTTCAAAATCTGCTCCGCGTGCGCCAGGCATGGTTTCTTTTTCATCAGGATGGCCCTGTTTCATAGCGGCACGCACTTCGGCAATTTTCTGCGCCGTAAGCACGGCCGTGCCGGAAGGTGCGTCCAGTTTTTTATCGTGATGCTTTTCGATAATTTCCACATTAGGAAAGTATTTTGCAGCTTCGCATGCAAGCTTAATCATTACTACTGCGCCCAGTGCAAAATTAGGGGCAATTAAAACACCTACTCCTTTTTCGGAAGCCAGCTTGTCGATTTCTTCAAGATTTTCTTTGGTAAAACCGGTTGTGCCTACAACGGCGTTTACACCCATAGAAATAATTTTGCGCAGATTGTCCATTACAACATCGGGACGGGTAAAATCAACAACAACATCCGGGCGGGTACAGGTAATGGCGTTTTCCAAATCCGTATCCACGCCAAAAACACCGCCGTCATAATAAGGAATAGTTTTACCTGCGCCGTTAATATCTACAATTCCGCTTAAATCCATATCTTTTTGTTCCATAACTGTTTTGCAAACTTCGGTGCCCATT
>OHIR01001297.1_pt1 | contig 11518 bp, 6 predicted proteins | sample 1568301 | NCBI WGS metagenome assembly OHIR01 (sample SAMEA3879539, study PRJEB24766) | human gut metagenome | biome: human-associated habitat; feature: feces | place: USA | collected 1985/1987
ACCAGGAAGCATTGTACTTTCGTCCAGATCTGCTCCAGCTTTCAGGTTCTCTTCATAATCCGGATCAAAGAGGCTCTGCTGTCCTCCCTCATTGATGTATTTCAGGACGTACCTTTTCAACTCTTTTTCTTTCTTGTGAAGTAAGTCGGTTCACATAGACAGGTTGCTTCCTGCCTTATTCTTCTGGCCTGCATTGTTACTTCATTTCCGCTGTCTTTAAATGTAACTTTGTATCCCGATTTTACTTTCTCAATCGTGAAGTTTGGTTCAAATGAATCAAGATACCTGTCAATATCTACTTTCTCAATACGCTTTTCACAACTACACCTAGCTCCATCTAAAAACTTATCTGCAATAATGTTGACCACCCTTCCACATTTTGAGTGATACAGCGGCACCTTTTCTCCAACCCCATGGTATTCCCCAGCAAGAACGTACTCATCTCCCACTAATTCCGAAACTTTCTTTTCGAAATTCGCTTTTTCTTCAGCTCGTCTTCTACGGCTATCGCATTCAGCACACTCTTCTTTTTTCAGTACGCTGGCCATCTTTTCAAACTCGCAGCCACATGGCTTGTGTTTCCCTTTTACAATGGTTACGCCCGTAATTTCCTTTCTATACCATGAATAGATTTCATAACTATCTGGAATCTGGTATTTTTCTCTCAATTCTTCTTCTGTTAATGATTGAGCACACCGACAACGCCACCCATGACGAATACGATGCTCTTGTACACTGTATTCCTTTCCACATGGGAGATGTGTCAGTTTAAGGGTAACCCCTCCTTTTTCGTCTATATCCCACCCTCTTATCAGATAGTCTTCTCCAATTCCGTACTTTTTTCTAAGTGTTTCTTCTGTATATCCAGCGCGGCACTTGTGCTTTATTCCTTTTTTGAAAGCAAGTGCATTGCGTTCTAAAATGCAACCACATGTTTTATGTTTGACCGTTATTCGAATATCTCCACCTTTCGTTTTCCTCCACGATAAAACATCAAATTCATCGCTGATTTGATAATGTTCAATCAAATATTTTTTCGTATACGTTTTCTTTTTTATTACCACTCCACTCTTAGTCTTTTTCATTTTTTTGTCACACACACAACCAAGTTTATAATGATAATTAGTAGACCAAAACACCTTATCATATTCTCGGCCGCATGGAATATGTTTCAAAATAAGATGAATCCTTTTCCTTGCATCCCTGTACCCCGACATGATCTCCCAATCCGGGTCGTCGATTGAATACCTTTCGTCAATCATTTCTTGTGTGAGTTTCAGGCGCTCGCACCTGCACTGGCAACCTTTATCGAAAAAATACTTACCCTTATCTGAAATTTCTCCACATGGATTATGTTTTACCGTTACAAGTATTCTTCCAGACTCATCATGTTTTCTACCTAGAATTGTATAATCGTCTCCGATTCCCCAATCTTTTTTCAATTCTTCATCGCTTCTCTCTCTTTCGCATTTACATCGACTTCCCCCGTATAAGATTTCATTTGCGCTATAAGGAAGAACCGACCCACATTTGTCATGCCGGATGCAATCTTTTTCATTGATGTCTTCAATATTTTTAACAAAGACGTATCCGTTTATTTTCGAAATAATATTTTGTGGAACATTCTCTTTAAGCTCACATTCAGGGCAGGAACGCCCAAGCTCAAGCATATATCGTGTAGTAAAAAATTCCAGCCCACACCGGTTACACTTTGCCAGGACAACTGGACCAAATTCCATCAGTAACGTGCATTCATCAATATGCTCATTCTCTAATCTAATTGGGTGTTCAGAACTTTCTACAGCACAAGCCCACTTTTTATAAAAATGCTCCGCTTCAGCATATGATCCTTCGTCTGAATCCAGCTTCGTCCCAAGTGAATAATATCCATTATAAAACTCTGCACGATGCAGGTTACATTTATGTTTTTTGCATACCGTCACATCCCGTCCGCAGTGCCATGTTCGGATATAAGGTTCTCTTCCAGCTGCCCGGTCTTCTTTCATGCATTCTGGGCATAATTTGGGGAAATGCGCCGACCTACTAGGCGTATCGTAAAGCGGGCCCCCACGGTTATATAGAATTGAAAGTACTTTTTTCCCAACATACAATGGCAATGTTTTATCATAATTTAAAGTCACTGTACTATGTCTAAATAAAATATCTAGTATTTCAGGAAAACGTTCCCATTCTCTGCTCACCCAAAACATTCCTGAAATATTGAAAGATTGGATCAACTCAGGAGTTCCATTCGGATCCATAAAGAAATACTGTCTAAAGCGCCTAACGCTTACGTGCATTGCTTTCCTTAATCGGAAAAACCAACCATACAGTAATTCGTCTTCATATGGTGGAAAATAAATCGGTAATTTAATCATGAATCATCACTCCTTTTCAATACTCTATATTTTCCTTTCTCTACCACTTCCAAATGTCCAGACTTTTTCAGATACCTGACACTCGTAAAGAAATTGTCATGCGTTACCCCTATCTTTAAATAGTCCTTATTTGAAAGAAAATATCCGTTTTCATCACAATGGTCCCTGATGTATATAAACACCTTTGCTTTTTCACTAATTACTGGTTTGATCCTATTCTTTCTTAAAAAGAATTCCGGTTCATCATATCTTGTCAGCTCCTGTAGCGCCCATGCACACCGTATGGTTTTCTTTTCACCAGATGGCAGCGTTACGATTATATCCGGAGATGCATCGTCAATCTCATATCCTGTCAGATTGCAATTTTCCTCTAACAATCCCATTACCTTTTCAAAGCCGATATTTTTTTGACAGAACGGGCATCTCTGACCTTCTGTGAAATTCCGTGCCCGCATTCTAAATTTAAAGCCACATGTTTCATGGTGGGCTTCAAAATAATCTACTGAAGAAACAGGCCGGCTTAATAAGGTGTATTCGTCTCTTACCATACTATTGAACTGCTGAGTAAACTTATTTTCATAGGATTCGCAGACTCTGCAATATCTCCTCGTCATAAAATCAGTTCTACAGATATTAAATTCCTTTTGACAGTTTTTATGTTTTATAGAAAGAGTTGTCTTCCCTTTTTCAGTTTTAAAACCTGTTACCTTAAATTCATCATCATCAAATTCCTCTTGATAGTCTTGTAATGTTGGAAGCGATTCGCACATGCAGCTGATTCTACTCCATCTGAACTTATGGTATCCTCCTGATAATCTTCTTCCACATTTTTTATGCTTAACAAATCTGCCATCCATCTCATACTCATCCTGCGTCTTCGATCTAATGTTGATAATCTGTTGCTTTGTAAGAGTCTTCTCACATTCCGGACATACTCCGAAAGTTTCATGAACAAATGGATGTGCTACGAAACTTTTACCACACATCTGACAATTTTCTTCTGTAAGATATTTATAGCCTTCTTCCGATACCGGAAGTTGTTTCATGGCCGCTTCAAGTCCCTGCTTTTTTGAAATGCGGGATGCCTGGAAATTTATAATACTTTTATTCCCCCATTTTTCAATGCTGGTATAGATAGGATTTTTGTACATTTTATAGATAAGTTCACTATAATCTTTCCCTTCTGCAGATACCTCCTCAGAAGCATCTACTGTTTCATCAGCATCTAACATCCCAAGTTTTAATCCTGGAATAACTCTAAGCTTGCATCCGTGTCTGCAGCACGTATGTACTTCATCCAGCTGATGCCAAACTCTGTAATATGGCAATCTGCCGTCGTTCATATCATCTTTCACACAATCCGGACAATACTTAAGCCCTGTGGTGGTATGAAACCAATGTATATCTCCGCCGTACAAAAAACGATGAACTATCTTTGCCTGCGTTCCCTCTGTCAAAAAAGGGAATAACGCAAAATACAGTGTATTCTGTCTCATAATCTTTAATGGATTCACATACTTGATATTAAACATATTCGCAACCGTATCTGCAGAATGCTCCCATTTAAACGAAGGCATAAACCATTTCAAGAATTTCTCAATACTCATTCTGTTGAGATTTGCAAGTTCAATCATCCACCCAAGCACATGCTCATCTGGATATGGCGCTCTAAAAACTGGAATCATCTTTTTTTCCTCCCAATAATGACAGGCAGATTTCATCATAGTTCTGTTCCACCTGTTTCTTCGTTTCAACTTTTCTTTTTGACGCAACAGCCTCCAAGCGTTCTCTGACCGTTTGCTTCATTTTGGTATTACTCATGTCTTTAAAACCATCCTTATGCTTCTCGCAATACGTAAAAGCACTTTCAATCTGTTTTACAGTATATTGGTCACCGAACATCTCCTGAATTGATGTTTTGACCATGTAGAGCTTATCCGTATGGTCATATCCCCTCTCAATATCTGATTCGATCAATGCTCTAGTAATCGATTCTTCGATGACTCTCTGGTCTTTTCTGATTGAATCTTCAAATGCTTCCTGCTCCTCATGGTATCCTTTAGCTGCTTCAATAGATGTTACCGTAAACAGTTCTTTCATTCTTGTCAGCTTTGCCTTCGAAATCTTTTTAATCAAGCTTTCGTTCAGCACAAACTTTTCTTTTTTTCTTTCCGAAAATACGCACTCTCTCTGTAAAGAAATGAGCAAAATTGATACCATATCAATACTTCCCAATGTTTCCGCATAGATCAGGTCAAGATACTTCTTCGTAAGTTTTTTCTGAAACTGAGGGAGCATGTACTTCCACATCTTCTGGATTGCACCTTTGACAACAAGCTCATCTCTGGTGATTTCGTTCATGTCAATTGTGTCGCCAAGAAGTCTTCGTTCAACACGGAAGTTACTTGCAATGGCTTCCTTAATATCGTCATTCGAAGTGCAAAAAAGAAAGATCCCCGTTTCCTGAACGATATTGATGATGTTCTGAAAGCTTTTTTTAGACGTCTTTGAAAAAACAAAAAACTCTGCTTCCTCAATGATCCAGCAGCCAATATGGAACAATTCAATATACTCACAGATTTTCTGCGTCATTTGCCCAATGTTTGATTTTATGGCTTTTAACTCACTAAAAAATAATCCTCCCGAATCCATAATATGGTCTAATCTTTTGCCGAATTCCAGGAACATAGCTGTAATGTTTGAATCTGCAAATGCAGTTGTGCGCATAACAGGAATTTGTGTGTACTCATATTCACCGAATACATGCCTGATTGCCTTAGGATATCGGTCTAATGTGATATTAATAGCTGTCGATTTTCCGGTTCCTGGAACTCCAATAATCGAACATCCAAGTGTAGTCGAATTATCATATCCAGATGCAAAGACCTTGGTATTATCCGGTCCTCGTCCATGTTCGGAAACTGCATATTTTCTATTTGTGTAACAAGTCACAATGCCCTGATAAATTGTTTCGTTAATTACACTCTGTTTAGACAGTGGAATACGGAGATTCCTAAGTCCAAATGCCTTTAATCCAGGATTAGTATCCGGATCTTCAAGCGATGCAGGAATGAAAATCCCTCTGTTATATGCATCTCTTCCCGTAAGAGGAAGTGGGAGCGCCGCAATATTGGGATTATCAGGGCAACCGCTTACCTTGATGTATTCTGCCGGGACAATATCATGCGCTTCAAAATCAGCATTCATATATTGAAGTTCTGGATCAGTATATTCAATACCGAACTCTTTTAAGTAGTCCATTCCATCTCCTCCTTTACAAAAGCGCTGCGAGATCGATATCTTCCATCTCATCGTCGTTTTCATCTACCGTTTCGATAAGATCATTTTCATCCAAATCAATATCGATATATTCTTCTCTTTCCGTGCGCTGCTCTTCTTCGGTGATATTTAACGTCGACAGTCTTTCCTGTTTGCGCTTTTCCTGCTGCTCAGCCAATCGATTCTTGCGGATCTTTTCTGCCGTTTTAGTCTTGTTTTTTCCAAGTTGTTCCTGTTCCTTTTTAGCCTGTCCCATGAGTTCTTTTCTTCTGGCATGTGAAGCAAGATGCTCACCTAATGCATTTTCTTTATTTTTATCACTTAGTGCTTTCTTATCTTCGAACCACATATTATATTCGAACCAGGTCATATTACGAAATGACTTTACGCCCTCGTCTTCAGCCATAGGAATCTGATAGATTTCACCATTAATCTTGATCCACACACAATCTACACTTCTTGGGTCATAACGAACCTCGTATGGAATTTTATCTTGTTTATGAAAGTGGTTGTAAGTTAACATGTTGGTAAACGCACGTTCTTTCGAAATATAGCGTAACCTTTTAATCGTGATGCCTCGAAGATTAACCGATGCATGCATCCCATCTGTACAAGTCTGAAGAAGGGACCACAACAGCCTCTGTTTTTGTGCATCTGTTACCCAGATTGGATTTCCATCGAAACCAATGCCAAACTGCCAAAGTTTATACGGCAAAGCAATGATTTCCTCTCGCACCATCTCTTTGGTAGTTACCAGCGCCTCTCTTTCCTTTTGATTGAATTCAATGATAAAATCCTCGATGTCTCTTTTGATATCTTCCAACATCATGCAGGCTTCTTCGTAATGCTTGGACTGGTATTCATGATAAATAACACCATATCCGCGTCCCAGATTCTGCAATTTCTTCTGGTAAACCAGAAAACTGTTTTCTACGAGACCTTTCATTGATCCCATTGCTGGAGGAGCAATTGTTTCATCAATCTCTGTTTCATTTGTCATACGACGGATTCCTTTTGAAACCCATTCAGATCCCTGATCGACTCTGATAGAGTCTGGAATAAATCCTCCAGGCGTTAAAACATCACCATTTTTATTTGTTAACTGATGTTGTTTGAAAAAAATGTTTGCAAATAAACTTGTTGCCCCTAAAAATGAGTTATTTTCAAATCCGACATAATAACCAACAATGCAACAGGAATACACATCAATAGCGAAATACACCACCGGCTTTCCTACTGATTTTCTTCTGTCTTTTTCCGAGTTTACAACCACGATCAGCTCACATGCATCGATTTCAATAATGCTACCCGGATGTGTACATCCATCCTGGGCACGACCGAATCTGATACGGTCAGAGTTTCTGAGCTCCCTTGTCCCCTTAAAGAAAGCTTCTACACTCATTGGTGCAATCTTAGTTTCGATGAACCCACGGAAAACCCTCAATGAAGGTGCTTCTTTTGAAACTTCAACAAATTCTGCACGACCATCTTCATCTCTTTGAACTCGTCCATAGCGGTATGTAAGCATATCGTCATAAGCTTCCCTTACAGATGTAAACAAACCTTTTTTAAGCTGCTTGTATGCGTAAAGCATATTACGTGTATCATTATCCATCTCTTCTTCATCGCACAGGTATCTGTTTTCTCTTCTATTACCTCTGCTGAGGTTTTCGCGTCTTCTTCCATCCACTAAGCTGTAAATGTTACGGCCAGACTGGATATATTGGCGCAGGGCTTTGAATGCCGTTGATCTTGAACAGTTAAATTCAGAACAGTACTTTCCAATATCCAATCCACTCCTCTTTGTCTGGATCAAAGTATAGTCATGATTGATACTATCCAGCATTTCTTCAATACATCTTCTTTTATTTTGCATTGTTTCCCATTGTTCTTCTGTTACAGATACTTCCTTTGGTCCAAAGGTATCTGCAATTTCAAAAACTCTTTTAGGATCAATATCTGCGAACAACTCCATTGCTACCGAAATAGCATTTAATTTACTCCCTTCCACTTCAACCAAATCGACCAAACCACCGTTGATTGAAAGAATTCTATAAGTGGTTCCCTCGAAGCAGATTGTTTTGCCGGGTTCCAATACAGGTTTTTGTGCCATTATCTGTTACCTCCTTATAAAGTCTTCTGATTTCTTCTTCATTTTCTTTTGCGACTTTCGTAAAATGGATTTTTTGGGTGAGATCCACCGCCACATGATGGTGTGCGATGAGATATCTATACATATGGTCGATTGTGCTGACATTCTGCTGGTTATAGCATTTCAGGCAGGCTCGGATATTTGCCGCCTCCATAACGTTGAGTTCATCTCCGTATAATAGTGATAGGTAGGCCCCTGATATCATCTCAGGCCTTTCCCCCACTCCACACCGTGCATGCGAGTTTTCCCGCACACGGCGTTCCATCGGTTAGCTTTAGTTTCAACATATCTGACCACCGTTAAGTAGTTAGTTTGTTAGTTTGTTGGTATTGGTTCTAAATTTGCCAATTTCCTTAATTTGTTAACCTTTTCTAATTGCTTTTTGTCTAAGTTATAAAGATTTACATATCTCTGAATTGTTTCATCTTTGGTTGCGTGTATAAGCTTGTGAATCTGCTCTAGCACCAGGATTAGGTTTTTGTAGTCATCTGTTCCTCCTAATTCCTTAGGCGTTTTATGATGACAGTGAATGTCAGAAATGTTCTGAAATTCTATACCTGTGATGGCACATTTTCCCTTTTGCCCAGAGTATAGTGAAATTCTGTTGTCATTGTATTCAATGCTTTGATATTTCACTGGACTTCTCATAAGGGACGTTAGTAGCTTTAGGTTATCCAAATTTTTATGAATCAATTCTCTTCCAGAGGAGGTGTATACATTCTCTTCTCTGATGCAACATGTCGGCCATTTAGTCTGAATATACCCAATTGGATATATTGGTTCCTTTGTTCCTGCTTCATATCTCATCATTTTCGAGTTACGATACTTTTTATTTTCATGTTCCATTAAGGCTCGTCCTTCTTTTGTTAGACGGCCACCCCTGTTTCGATTTGCATCTTTTAATCGGTTTGTCAGTATTACCATAATTTCTCTGTGTGTCTCCTTTAAATCATAGGATACCTCAGTGGCTATTTTATAGTAATTTTGCACTCCCATTACTTTTAGATTATACAATCCAATTTCCTGGTATGTTGACTTACCTTTTCTTGGTTTTGCAATGCATTTGGCTTGTTTCTTAAGGTCTTGTTTAATTCTTGCCAATTGTTTCTCGTTGACATGTGATGTAACGACTAATTTTTGTCCTTTTTGGTGTAGTTTAATTTTAAATCCTAGAAAATCCATATATTTTTGTTTTACGTCTACCACTCTAGTTTTTTCCTCTGAGACTTCAAGGTGCAATCTTTCTTTTAACCACATTTTTGTGGCTATCATTACTCGATTTGCATCCTCCTTCGTTCTGCAGAATATTCTAAAGTCGTCGGCGTATCTTACAATATGCATTTCTTTCAGATTCGTTAAATTCCTCATTCCTCGATATCCGTGTGCCTTATTTAGACTACCATTTGGGTTTTTGCACCCCTTATACTTGTAGACTACTGGATTTTCTTGCCATTGGCTTTCAACCCATTTATCCAGTTCATTTAGAACAATATTTGCAAGTAGTGGAGATACAATTCCGCCTTGTGGGGTTCCCTTTGTAGGGTTTTCTAGTGAACCGTCTGACATTTTGATTTGTGCCTTTAAGATTCTTTTTATAACGAATATCAATGTCTTGTCTCGGATTCCAAGCGCCCATATTTGTTTGATTAGTTTGCTGTGGTCGACATTATCAAAGAAACCTTTGATGTCTACCTCAACTACATATTGCAAGTGCGACCTATTTAGAAGCTTATATGTTTCAGCAATAGCATTTTCAACAGACCTGTTGGGTCTAAATCCATAACTATGTTCGCTGAACTTAGCTTCACAAATTGGTTCCATTACCTGTTTAATGCATTGTTGGACTAATCTGTCCCATATACAGGGAATGCCTAGTGGCCTTTTTGCGCCGTTTTCCTTTGGAATTTCTTTTCTTCTTACCGGTTTTGGACGATACCCATGTTGGCTTCCTACAATTATAAATCTGATTTTATTTATGACTTCTTCGGGGGACAGATTTTTGATATCATTGATAGTCTTTTTATCTGTTCCTGCTGTGTGGCTTCCAGTATTATTTTTAATTGTTCGATATGCAAGAAGGATATTTTCTTCCGATAAAATAATTTGCATTAATTTATCAAATGTTTCTCCTGCTCTTGCTTTCTCATACAAATCATCAAACACTTTCTGCATGTCATAGTATTCAGCGTATCGTAAGTTATCAATTTTGGGTAGTTTTTCTTTTCTGTTCGGCATAAGGCGTCACCCCTTTCTGTTTCCAGATTGGGTAGTTCTTTTTGTCATACCCGTAATCCTTATGTCGGTCAGATTGTTTCAACTTCGGCTAAATCGACTTGAGGCCATTGCTTCTCTTCTCATTACAAGAAGTATCATCACTTCGACCTCTACTTTTCAGCATTGATTCAACTGCTTATTGTTCTTCGTCAGTTTAGGTTATTCCTAACCATCAATACCTTTCCTTGTTCCTCTAAGTTCTATCTTTGCATAGACTTTTAGGTTCTTGCTTTGACCCTGTTAGCTTGAGTACGCCTTTAACGTACTATGGTTTTTCATACTACCGATTTTTACTCAACCACACTAACAACAGTAAATACTGTCACATACATTTCTATATGTTATGGCTTTAGAGCCGTACATTCGCAAGTTCGTCAGTCCTTGTCAAGGACATTCTAACCATGAGTCTTTTATAGACACCCGATCTGTCAGTAGCGTCATCCACCTCTGGACAACTTTCGTGGCTAGGATTCTAAAATCCTTTGCTTTACGGCTACCTTCAACCGACTTCTGCGAGCTTCACACATCTATATTTTCATATTGTGATGCATGTCGCAGTATTAGTGGTAGCGTTTCAGGGCGTTACCCCCTCATTCCACTACTCGAACTAGAAGTTCATTAACATTTTATTTATGTGCTAATGCCTAAGCTTTTCACTCAGGAACAAGTCGCACCAATAGACCACTCAACCCCAAGCAGCTCCCAATAATCACGCTCTAATTTCTGGCGTCTTACAAGTGCTCTCCATTTCCCTTTGTCCTTATAACGCTCCTTATCAAAGATCTTTTTACTAGACTTAACCGAAAAAGCTTTGATTGTGCCATCTTCATAGAAAACAACGAAATCTGTTGTGAGAATGTTAGTTGGAATTCGGAATCCGTTCTTGGCAGCTGCTTTAGCTACAAGCCCCGGAATCATCAGCATCTGTTCCTTAATCTCGACCACTTTCGGATCAAATCTAGTAATCATAAAAAATCGAAACTCATTCATACTGAGTACATCTACAGTTCTGCCAGCAATCGGGTCATAAATAGCTGTTGCAGTACCAATGCTGTGAGACTCATTTGCTTTTTTGAATGCCACATATTCAACGCCCTGTCCTCTACAGCGTCCCTCTAGCAGTTTGTTAATGTCGCTTTTTTCTTTCATGTGTTGCCTCCTTTGATCTTGCCCTTCCCTATTCTTATGCCTGATTTTTCATGTGCTTTTATTTTCACATACAAATAATTGGGGCTTTTCAAATAATTTTCAGACAATTTTTCATCTGCAAATACCGTATTTATACGGTTTTATTTCATTTTTTTGAAACTTCTAATTTTCGGACAACATTTTAAAAAATATGATATAATGTGTTGGTTAGTACTGGTAACCATTACAAATGAGCGGAGGTTGCACTATGAGCGAGTGGTGGCTGTTTCGTAATACACGAATTGAA
>OHIR01001302.1_pt1 | contig 11502 bp, 12 predicted proteins | sample 1568301 | NCBI WGS metagenome assembly OHIR01 (sample SAMEA3879539, study PRJEB24766) | human gut metagenome | biome: human-associated habitat; feature: feces | place: USA | collected 1985/1987
TAGGTGTTGCCACTGTGGCACCACCTGACTGTGCATATATTTATTTGCTCATTAATATCTGCTGTCTTGAATATACACAGCCGCAGTAATTCTGTCTGTATAATCCATATTCCTTTGACAGCTCAATAGACCTCTTATAACCTTCCTGCTTCTTAAAATCCGAAAGCAGGTAATTAACACCATATTCTTCCTGAAGCTTTAAGCCTGTCTCATTAAGCTTTACACTGTTCTTTAATGGGCTGATTGTAAGAGTTGTTGTAAAATAATCATACGCCTCTGCCTTGGCAAGTTCTGCTGTCTTTCTTAATCTTAATTCATAACATTTAAAACAACGCTTACCGCCTTCTGGCTCTTTCTCAAGACCCTTAACTTCCTTAAAGAATACATCCGGTTCGTAATCACCCTCGATGAATTCAACTTTGTTAGGGGTATCAAATTCTTTTATAAATCTTATCTGCTCTGCAACTCTTTTCTTATATTCCTCATCACTTGATATATTCGGATTATAATAAAATACTGTAACCATAAAATACTTCGATAGAACTTCAATACAGTTACTACTGCAAGGTGCACAACAGCTATGTAATAATAATCTTGGTACTTTTCCTTCTTTTTGAAGCTGTCCTGCAAGCTTTAGCATTTCCTTATGGAAGTTTCTATTCTCAAATGGTACTGCCATAAAGTCTCCTCTAACCAACAATCTCAGATAAAGCACTTATAAGCTTATCCATCTGCTCATCTGTACCTATTGTAATTCTTAAATAATTATCAATTCCTGGCTGTGCAAAATATCTTACAAATATATTCAAATCCTTAAGCTTTTCAAATATTTCTTTAGCTGGAACACTCTTATGTGTAGCAAATATAAAGTTAGCCTTAGAGTCAGGGAATGAGAAGCCTAACTGTGATAATCTCTCCTTAGCATTCTCTCTGGTCTTAACTATCTTACCCACACACTCTTCAAAGTATTCCTTATCATTAACAGACTCAATACCATAGCTTATTGAAGTTCTGTTCATTGTGTATGAATTGAATGAGAATTTGACAGCATTAAGAGCCTTTATAAGCTCAGGATTACCGAAACAGTAACCTATTCTCATACCAGCCATTGCACGTGATTTAGAAAATGTCTGTACAACCAACACATTTTCATACTTATTGACAAGCTCCATTGCTGACTTTCCGCCAAAATCAATATAAGCCTCATCAACAATAACAACTACATCCTGATTATGTTTTATAATATCTTCAACCTTATCAAGTTCCATATAAAGTGCTGTAGGAGCATTAGGATTAGGGAATACCACTCCGCCATTCTCCTTGTAATAATCTTCTGGAATTATATTAAAATCCTTATCAAGCGGCTGCTTCTCATATGGAATTCTGTAAAGGTCAGCCCATACACTGTAGAAAGAATATGAGATATTAGGAAACAGTATTGGCTTGTCTGAATTAAAGAATGTCAGGAAACACATTGACAATACATCATCAGAACCAACTCCTACGAATACCTGATTATCATTCATTCCATAATAAGCTGCAATTGCATGTACAAGGTCTGTAACCTCAGGATCCGGATAAAGTCTTAAATCACTGATATTCATTCTCTCTGCTGCCTCAAGCACCTTAGGTGTTGGAGGATATGGATTCTCGTTGGTATTAAGCTTTACAACATCTTTAACCTTAGGCTGCTCTCCCGGCACATATGGCTCAACTCTTCTAATATTCTTCTCCCATGTCTTCATATATAAGTCCTCTTCTTTCACGAATAATTATAATCCCATCTCTTTAGCAACTTCTGCAAAATGTGGTAATGAATTAACAATTGTCTCATAAGATACACAGTATGCAATTCTAACATATCCAGGGCATCCAAATGATGACGCAGGAACCATAAGGATATTGTGTTTCTTGGCTGCCTCACAGAAAACAGTTTCATCTTCAACAGGTGACTTTACGAAAAGATAGAAAGCACCCTCTGGCTTTACACATTCAAAGCCTAACTTTGTGAGTCCTTCGTATATTGCCTTTCTGTTCTTGTCATATGCCTCAAGATTAACCTGCGCATCAACACATTTTGCAACAACTCTCTGCATAAGTGAAGGCGCATTAACGAATCCTAAAATTCTTGTAGCTACAGAAGCTGCTGACTTAACATCTTCTGAATCTGTAACCTCATCAGGAATAACAAGATATCCGATTCGCTCACCTGGAAGTGAAAGCGACTTACTGTATGAATAACCAACAATAGTATTGTCGTAATATTTAGTAAGATATGGAACATCAACACCGTCATAAGCTAACTCTCTGTATGGTTCATCTGCTATTAAGTAAATCTCTGTTCCGTACTCCTTCTGCTTCTTATCCATAATAGCAGCCATCTTCTTTATAGTATCCTCTGAATATACAACACCTGTCGGGTTATTAGGATTATTAACGATAACAGCTCTTGTCTTAGGTGTTATCTTTGCTTCAAACTCGTCAAGCTTAGGCTGGAAATCCACAGTATTAGGTGAAACAACCACTAATTTTCCGCCAAAATTGCTTACATAATTCCTGTATTCACCAAAGAATGGCGCAAATGTCATAACCTCTTCGCCCGGATTAAGTAATGTCTTGAATATTGTATTAAGCCCGCCTGCTGCTCCAACAGTCATTACAATATTAGTATGGTTAAAATGTGTTCCGAATCTTCTATTAAGTGACTCAGCTATAGTCTGTCTCACATCCTCATATCCTGCATTACTCATATAGCCATGTATAAATGTTGATTCTTCATTATCTACTATATCCTTAACTGCTTCATTAACCTCTGCAGGTGCTGGAACATTAGGGTTACCAAGTGAGAAATCATACACATTTTCTGCTCCGTATAACTTGGCAAGTCTGTTGCCTTCCTCGAACATTGCACGGATTACCGAACTGTTTTTTACTAAAGAAACCATTGAATCAGCTATCATTGTTTATATCCTCCAAAAAAAATATGACTACATTATAATCAAAATCATTTGATTTTACAACTTTCAATACATTCAATCATATGCTATTATTTATAATAGTTTCAAATTTATAATCTGGGGGATTAATATCATGTCTAAAGTTCTTTATTCAATATACAGATATATTGTTTTAGGATTGTTTCTTGTTATAAACATATGGCTGTTTCTGCTTAGCATTTTCAGCACCAGTAAAATGACTACTGATGCAAGTGAATATACATATTACACAGGAGATTATGTGTGGGTTCACCTTATAGTACTTGCCTGTATTGCAGTCCTTACCTATATTCTCGTAAAGAAAAAATTATTTACCATTCTTAACAGATACCTGACTGATAACGATAAAGCCTTCAGAAAAGTGCGTAACATTTGTCTGATAATCATTGGAATCACAGGGGCAGTCTGGGTTATTCTTACACAGTCGCATGCGGGTGCTGACCAGTATTATGTGCTTGATGCCGCTGCTGGCCTTAGAAGCCATGACTATACAATGTTTATGCGTGATGGATATATAGCCAAATACACTAACCAGATTGGACTTTTATTCATTGAATACATTATTGGTTTCGTTGTTGGTGACTATAACTACATATTCTGGCAGCTTTTAAATGTCATAATGATAGTATTCACTTACAAAATGCTGGCAGATTTATTCTCAATATGGAAATTGCCACGACTTGCATCTGTCTTATTCCTTGTCCTTGGTATACTGTTTTTCCCATGGACACTTTACAGCGTATTTATATACGGCAATATAGCCGGCTTATTTTTTGCTGTCATGGCATTTAAATATACAATGCTTTTTGTTGGCTCATCCAATACAGACAATTCCATACATATCTCATATATTGCGGTCACTGGAGCTGCTATGATGATGAGCGTCATGGTTAAAAGTAATTATCTTATATTTATGATTGCTCTTATTTTATATACAATTGCCGAAACATTAAGACATAAGAACATACAGATTATTCTTGTTACATGTGCCATAGCTGCAGGATTTGCCATACAGGCAGTTTTTCCTAAATTAATCATAGAGAAAATATCTGGATATAATCTGGATAATGGAGCTTCATCATGGACATGGATAGATATGGGACTCCACTCGACAACCGCAACTGTATATGCCGACGGATGGTATAATTCCAGAATTGCATCTCTTTATGAAAGAAATGATTATGATTCAAAAAAGGAAGCCCAGGCAGCCAAAGCAGATATTAAAGGTTACATAAACAACTATAAAAGCGATCCTAATGCATTTACATCTTTCCTTTCAAAGAAGATTGCATCCCAGTGGAATAACCCTGGTTTTCAGTGTTTCTGGATAACTAATGTCAGAAACAGCAGTATCACGCAAAGTGGTTTTATTACAGATATTTTATCATTAAAAGGTGGCATACCTTTTATGAATTATCTTAATATACTGCAAAGTATAATTTTATTTGGAAGTACGCTATATGCTGTTTATGCTCTGTTCTTTAATTCAGCTCCAGCTTCAACCGTACTACCACTGACATTTATAGGTGGTTTCATATTCCATATATTCTGGGAAGGAAAATGCCAATACACACTTCCTTATTTTGTATTGCTGCTTCCTTTGAGCATTATTGGATTTTTCTATATGGCGAAAGTCTTTATAGATTTTTCAAAGAAAAACATATATCATTGTGCAGCTGGCTTAATAGTCCTTATATTAGTCACAATCATATTTAACCACTTTATAATAATTAACCATGACAATAAAAGTTATAAAGAATATAAGGATTATACTATAAAAGTTGAATCTGGTGAAATAACTGAAACTGATAACTGATTATACATCTGGGGGTTATATGAGTGAAAATAAAAAAAATTGTTTATATATTGTAATTCCATGCTACAACGAAGAACAGGTTCTGCCTGTTACCTCAGGCATGTTTCTTGATGAACTTAACCATCTTATCAAAGCCGGCAAAATCAGTTCTGGCAGCAGGATAATGTTTGTCAATGATGGAAGTTCTGACAGTACATGGGATATAATTACAGATTTATCAAAGAAAGATGAACATTTCATAGGAATAAGCCAGAGCCGTAACCGCGGACACCAGAGCAGTGTGCTTGCCGGTCTTATGGAGGCTTCCCAGTATGCTGATATTACTATATCTATAGATTGCGACGGACAGGATGATATTCATGCAATGGAAGATATGGTTGACGCTTACCACGATGGCTGTGATATCGTCTATGGTGTAAGAAATGACCGTTCAACAGATACATTTTTTAAAAGAAACACAGCCAAAGGCTTCTATAAAATCATGGCAAAGCTTGGCGCAGAAACTGTATATAACCATGCCGATTACAGGCTTTTATCAAAGCGTGTGATTAATGAACTGGCACAATTCAAAGAAACTAATCTGTACCTTCGTGGGCTTATCCCGCTTGTCGGTTTTAAAAGTACAAGCGTATATTATTCAAGAAGCGAACGACTTGCCGGAAAGTCACACTACCCTTTCAGCAAAATGCTTAACCTTGCATTAAACGGCATTACAAGCCTTAGTGTAAAACCACTCCGTCTTGTTATGTCACTTGGTATTATAGTTTCAATCATCAGCTTTATCGGTGTTATATGGGCTGTCGTTGATAACCTGCTCGGCAACACAGTAACCGGCTGGGCAAGCACAGTATGTATCGTATGCTTCATGGGCGGAATACAGCTTATGTGCCTTGGCGTTATCGGGGAATACATCGGGAAGATATATATGGAGGTCAAGAATAGACCCAGGTTTATTATCAGCGAGAGGACTTACAAAAACAATGAGGAGTGAGAGGGCTGTTTCTCTACCCATTCACTTCTGTTTTTGTAACGCTTCCTTAATCTACACTGCAAGGACGGGTACAATCAGATTAAATACCAGCACCATCAGTATGTCTGATAGATAAATGTTTCTATAGGCTGCCAATGTTATTATTATTCTTATGGCTATTATTATCGCAGTCATTACTGCACATGGTTTTATTTTCTTTTTTGTTATGAATATCCATAGCTGCATCCTGTCTATCGGCATGTTTTTCAGCAGTTCTCTTGTTGTTATTCTTTTTCTGTTAGTGCTGTATGCTTCCTGATAAGATTTGTATTTCATGACCATATATGTCACGCCAAGAATGTAAAACATGTACCCAATCAGAACAACCTTCATGTCATTGTTCAAATCACTGAAATCTATCATTTTATTAGGTGCACATGCTAATATCCCTGATATTATGAAGAAAAATATGGCCAGAAACTTCTCTCCTACATTATCCGGAAACCATGTATTTTCTTCTTTAAAGAACTTTTCTAATTTTTCCTGCTGTTTGATATCTGTTTTGATAGTCATTTTCTCCTCTTTCCTGCGCTGTTCTCACACTGTGCATTCAATACTTTCGCTGAACTCTCCCAGTCTGCCGCCCTCCATAACTGCCACATAATCCGTATTCTTCATAATTTCTGTCATGTCATGTGTTGTCATAATCACACAGCATTCCTGAGCTATAAGTTCTCTTAACATGTCAAATAATTCTATCTTAAACACTGCATCCATGCCTGCTGTTGCTTCATCAAGAAGATACAGCCTGCTGTGATGTGCTATTGCAAACGCAAGCTGGAACTTCATACGCTCACCTCTTGACATACGCCACAATGTCGTTGCAGTGCTGACATTCATCTTTTTCATACATTCATTAAACAGTTCCACATCAAAATCATCATACACAAGTCCCAGTATATCAGCATTCTGCTTTCCGGTACGGTTCTCGAAGAATACATTATCCTCTGACACAAAACCAATGATTTCCATTGCTTTTGAATGATTCCTTTCAAGCTCATAGCCAGACATTTTTATGCTTCCTGTGTACCGTTTTCTCTGTGCTAAAATGTAATTAAACAATGTGGTTTTGCCAGCACCATTCTTACCTGTAATTGCATATATGTATCCATTCTCAAATTTCGCACTTATGTCTTTTAATTTAAATCCAAGTCCTTTTCCTGTAACATTTTCTAATGTCAGTGCAATATTCTCCATTTCTATTTCTCCTCATACAAAGTGCGAATCATATCCACTAAATCATCACAGGAAAGCCCTGCATTTTTTGCTTCATATATAATTTCCTGCGTTCTCTTTTCTATCATCATAAGCTGCTTTTCTTTCAGATAATCTTTGTTGTATTCACACACATAAAATCCTTTTCCAGCAACTGAGCGGATAAGCCCTTCTTTTTCAAGTTCTTCATAAGCCCTCTTGGTTGTTATCACACTTACCTGCAGGTCTGCTGCCAACGCCCTTATTGAAGGAAGTGCCTCGCCGGATTTCAGTTCCCCGGTTACTATCGCATTCTTAAGCTGCATTATTATCTGCTCGTATATTGCAAGCGTTCCCTGTGGCAGGATATTTATATTAATGCTCATAAAACCACCTCTTCATAAACTGCCGCTGACTTAAGCTTTCTTTTTACCTGCCTTGCATAACCTATGCATACTGGAAACTCTATAAGCACCATTATTGAATATAAAAAACGTTCTTCAATAATCGGCGTAAATGAACTCATTAATATATCAAACTGCCAGCAGTCAGTAATTGTACATATAATTATAAGTGCCATAACATATGATAACAATCCATCTTTTTTGCCATATGGAAGCAGCGTGCTGATTATAAATGCATTTATAGTAATATATATAAATACAGACGCACTGAATCTTACTGCCATCATCATAAATATATTGCCAATCGTCAGTATCAGCATGTGTACTACCACTCTGAAGATATAAGAGTTTCTCACCAGCTTTTCACGCTCATTGGTTGTAAGCGGGCATACATAATACATTGTTCTTAATTCGGCAGGGTGTGTGAATATTGAAAGACAGCAGATAGCAAGAGATATAAAATACCCTGAAGCAATTACTAATTGAGCCCATCCGGCTGTTTTAATAATCTGTGCCACAAATATAAGCTGTACCGCTAAAAATTTAAATATTGCTGAATTTCCGTGTTCATATGATGCCTTGAAATTCTCCCAATGCCATCCATATATATAATCCCTCATTAAGTATTTCATATTACACTTTCACCTCTTTTACTGTAATGATACATGAATTCTTCCAGTGTCGGAACTGTTACCGTAAGTGCACCATCATACTTTGAATATCCATGATTGACTACAAGTGCTTTAGTTCCGTATTTCCTGTCCTCTACATGTATGATGTCTTCCTGCTTAAGAAGTTTCACTTTATAGCTTTCTCCTGATATTATCCTGTACTTATCCCTGAAGCTTTCTATATCTCCTGAATATACAAGTTCTCCCTTATCAAGATATATAAGATAATCTGCAATCCTGTCTAATTCATCCAGTATATGTGATGCAATAATCACACTTTTCTTACCGCTTTCCATAAACTGCATAATCACATTCAGGAAATCCTGTTTAAAATCAGGATCAAAATTAGCTGTCGGTTCATCCAGTATCAGATACTTTGGGTCTGTTGATAATGCAAATGCAAACTGTGCCTTTATCTTCTGTCCCTTCGATAATTTTCCAAACTTTATCCTTCTATCAAGTCCAAACCGTTCAAGATACTCCATGTAGATGCTTTCGTCATATCTGCTGTAAAACCTGCCATAACATCTTCCATTCTCTAAAAGTGAAAGTTCTGAATTCATAAGTTCATTGACTGGTACTATTCCTGTAATATCACGGATTCTCTTCTCGCTTTCCGCTTCCTGATAATTCAATCCATCAATTACAACCGTTCCCTCGTCCGGTCTGCAAAGCCCCAGTATCATCTTAATAAGAGTAGTCTTTCCTGACGCATTCTGCCCCACAAGTGCACATATGTATCTATCAGGAATCTCTATTGAGATGTCCTTCAGTCTGAAACTTCCTAATCTCTTATTAACTCCACTCAAAGAAATCATTCTTCTGCCTCCCCAAAACACAGTCTTACACATAACAGCTATACACCTGATATACTATTTTTGTACATACACTGTATATATACATATATACAGTACATGCACGCATTTGTCAAGCAGTTCTTGCTTTATTTATATTTATGTGTTTATTTCCGCTTCCGTCCTATAAGAATCCTCATACCTGTTGATTTATAGGTAACTTTTCATATAATTCACGCTTTTTCAGCCCGTAAATACCTTTTTCTCATGGACTGAACCTATAAGAATCATTATTTGAACTAATTTATAGGAGTTTTTCTATCAATTTCAGCAAAAATTCTTCTTCAAAGCAAAAAAATACCTATAAGAAGTCAATTCAAAGACTCCTTATAGGTATTTTCATCATTATTTTATATCTATCTTAATAGTCAAGTTTGTAATTCACCTATAAATCTCACTATAAGCTTTCATTAAATCTGGCAACAAAGCTTAATGCCGCACCAAGCCCTGATTTTCTGCCGCCGCCATCTGATATTCTTAAATAATCCGCATCAGTATCAAAGGAATAATCATTAACAAGACGTTCTTTAATACTATTCTCATATTGCTTAAGATATGGTGCAACTGTTCCGCCAAGAACAATATCACAGTCCATCATTGTGTATATGTTATTAATTCCAAGAGCCAGATTGTCCATATATTCATCTAACACATCAGAATTATTCTTATTTCCCTGCGCTGCCAGTTCAAAGAAATTGTCAAGTGTCATATCAAGCTCTGATGATAATACCTTTTCTGAAACATATGCTTCAAAACAGCCCTTCTTACCACACAGACACTGCTTTCCTCCGGGGTGAATAACCATATGTCCGAATTCGCCGCCACGGTTATGAACACCATTTCTGATTGCGGAAGCGTTAATATATGCACCTCCGACACCTTCCCCAAGCATAATATATATTTTTTCATCTTCAGGTTTTCCATTAAACCAGTGGCCTGCGTATGCCTCTGCCCTCGCATCGTTCATCACTATAACCGGATAATCAATAGCTGATATAAGCCTTGTAAAATCATAGTTCTTAGCTTTTAATGGTGGTGCTGAGATAAGAATCTGCTTTTCATCATCAAGTATTCCCGGAACTGTAATGCCAACTCCCAGAATGTCATCTGCATCTGCTCCAACATAATCCACTGCATGTCTTACCGCATCTGTAAGCTTCTCAATATATGCACTGCTTTTGCTAAAATGTGCTTTAACAGCCATACTGTATATAATCTGGCCTTTAAGCCCGACTACATCTACATTAATATAGTCAGCTTTGATATTCACGCTGATAGCTTTTCTTGCATTATTATCAATAGTAATTGCCTGTGCCCTTCTTCCACCCGTTGAAGTGAAATTGCCAACATATTCTATAAGTCCATCTTCCATGAGCATCTTAAGATTCTGATTGACCGTCGGCAGAGACAGACCTAACTGGTCTGCTATCTCCTGCCTTGAAATCTTATCTGAATTATATATCAGTCTGAATATACGGTTTTTATTAAGTTTTTTTACATCCGTGTTCGTTAGTTTCTGTGATGAATCCATCCATTACCTCTCGCTTAATCCCGGTTAACTTGTGTGTCAGTTACATTATTCGCCAAATACAGCAATATAATCTTTCTTGAACTTCTCAATTCCTGCATCTGTAAGTGGATGATGAACCATCTGCTCAATTACCTTGTATGGAACAGTTGCTATATCTGCACCCGCAAGTGCACAATCTGTAATATGTATAGGATTTCTCACGCTGGCACATATTATTTCTGTAGAAATATCATAGTTGGCAAATATATCTACAATATCACGTATAAGATCTATACCCGGCTGTGAAATATCATCTAGTCTTCCAAGGAAAGGTGATACATATGCAGCACCTGCTCTTGCTGCAAGAAGTGCCTGATTTGCTGAAAAAATAAGTGTCACATTTACTTTTATTCCCTCTGATGAAAGAACTTTTGTAGCCTTTAATCCTTCAACTGTCATAGGTATCTTTACAACCATGTTTGGATGTATTGCTGCAATCTGTCTGCCTTCTGCAATCATGCCCTGGGCATCTTCAGTAGTTGCCTTAACTTCACCGCTTATTGGTCCGTCAACTATTGATGTGATTTCTTTGATTACTTCATTAAAATCTCTTCCCTCTTTTGCAATAAGTGAAGGATTTGTTGTAACTCCGCAAATAACTCCCATGTCATTTGCTTTTTTAATATCTTCTACGTTTGCAGTATCAATAAAAAACTTCATAAAGAACCACCTTTCCTTTTAAAAATACAATCTGATAATATTTTATATGCATTAATCGAATTCGTCAAATACTGATTTGAGTGCCGGATAAATTTTTTTAAACTGCTGATATTTTTTCTCATATCTTGCCGCAATCTCTTTATCAGGCTCTATTGTTTCTTTGATTTTTACAATATGCGAAGCTGCTTCTTCTACATTTTTATAAGCACCTGTTCCCACTGCCGCAAGCATTGCAGCACCGAGTGCCGGACCTTCCTCTGTGACAGGAACTGATACCTTAATATTAAGAATATTAGCTATCATCTTA